>ODAI014350890.1_pt1 | contig 85398 bp, 63 predicted proteins | sample 1539321 | NCBI WGS metagenome assembly ODAI01 (sample SAMN02144231, study PRJEB22623) | gut metagenome | biome: sheep rumen | host: Ovis aries | place: New Zealand | reverse complement strand
ATTATGTGTTTCATTTTTTTAATGCATAATTCATAATGCATAATTCACAATTCACAATTCACAATTGGGCTTCCGCCGGATGGCAATTATGAATTATGCAATTATGAATTATGCATTGTAAAAATTAATGTCCCTTCTCCGAGATGTATTTGATACGCATCAGGCGGAGTTCTTCTTCGGTCCAGTCGTCTTCGCCGAGTTCGTTCATTGCCTCTTCGATGGATTCGGTTTCGGCGTGGTCAAAATATTCGTAGGCGTCCTGCTGGCGTTCTTCGTCGATTACGCGGTCGATGAAGTAGTCGAGGTTGAGTTTTGTGCCGGAATTGATGATCGATTCTATTTCCGACAACAATTCGTCCATCTCGATTTGCTTGGATTCGCAGATGTCTTCGAGGTCTATTTTGCGGTCGATGCTTTGGATGATATAGACCTTGTTGCCCGACTTGCTTACGACAGATTTTACAATCATATCTTGCGGACGCTCAATCTCCTTCTCCTGGACGTAACGCTTGATGAGTTCCACGAACTCCTTGCCAAATTTTTGCGCCTTGCCCTGACCTACGCCCACAATTTGTTTGAGCTCGTCGATGGTGATGGGGTATTGTACCGCCATGTCTTCGAGCGACGGGTCTTGGAATATTACGAATGGCGGCACGTTGCGCTGCTTAGATACCTTTTTGCGGAGGTCTTTGAGCATCTTGAAGAGTTCGGGGTCGGATGCGCCGCCGTTCATCGAGTGCGGCACTGCCTGTTCGTCGTCTTCGTCGTCGCTTTCGTAGTCATGATTTTTGGTGAGTTCGATTTCGTATGGCTTTTTGAGGTAGTCCTTGCCCTCCTTGGTGATTTTGAGCGTGCCGTAATTTTCGATGTCCTTGGATAGGAATCCGTGTACGAGGGTCTGGCGCAATACTGCATTCCAGAAATTCTCGTCGCCGTCGTCCTCGCCGCAGCCAAATATGTCGAGCTTGTGATGCTTGTAGGTCTTCACCTGCGAATCGGTAACACCAGCAAGTACTTTGGCTACGTGTTCGGTCTTGAATTTTTCTTGGATTATCTCTATTACCTTCAATGCCTTGATGATGGCGTTTTTGCCCTGGAACTTCTTCTGCGGGTGGCGGCAGTTGTCGCAGTTGCCGCAGGGTTCTTCGAGGTTTTCGCCAAAATAATTGAGCAGCATCTTGCTCCTGCACATAGACGTCTCGGCGTATGCAATGGTCTCGGCGAGCAGTTGTTTGCCGATTTCCTGCTCCGACACCGACTTGTTTTGCATAAACTTTTCGAGTTTTTTCATATCGTCCTTGCTATAAAAAGCAATGCACAGGCCTTCGCCGCCGTCGCGTCCGGCGCGTCCGGTCTCCTGGTAATAGCCTTCGAGGCTCTTGGGCATATCGTAATGGATTACAAACCTCACGTCCGGCTTGTCGATGCCCATGCCGAATGCGATGGTAGCCACGATGACGTCCACTTCCTCCATCAGGAATTTGTCCTGATTGTCGCTGCGGGTCTGGCTGTCCATGCCGGCATGGTATGGGAGGGCCTTGATGTCGTTGACGGTGAGCATCTCGGCGAGTTCCTCCACCTTCTTGCGGCTCAGGCAGTAGATGATGCCGCTCTTGCCCTTGTTTTGCTTGATGAATTTGATTATCTGCTTATCGACGTCGAGTTTTGGGCGTACTTCATAATAGAGGTTGGGTCGGTAGAACGACGATTTGAATATGTCGGCGTCGGTGATGCCGAGGTTTTTCTGAATGTCGTGCTGCACCTTGGGCGTGGCTGTCGCTGTGAGGGCGATTATCGGGCTGCGTCCAATCTCCTCGATTATCGGGCGTATGCGGCGGTATTCGGGGCGGAAATCGTGTCCCCACTCCGAGATGCAGTGAGCCTCGTCGATGGCGTAGAAGGAGATTTTGGTCTGTTTAAGGAACTCCATATTCTCCTCCTTGTTGAGGCTTTCGGGCGCCACGTACAGGAGTTTGGTCTTGCCGGCGAGGATGTCGTCCTTCACCTGCTGAATCTGTTGCTTGGACAGCGAACTATTCAGGAAATGCGCTATGCACTCGTCGGTGCTGATATTGCGCATTGCGTCCACCTGGTTTTTCATCAGGGCGATGAGCGGCGAAATGATGATGGCGGTGCCCTCCATTATCAGGGATGGCAGTTGGTAACACAACGACTTGCCGCCGCCGGTGGGCATCAGTACAAAGGTGTCGTGCCCTGCCAACACGTTTTTCACGACGGCTTCTTGTTCGCCCTTGAAGCGGTCGAATCCGAAAAACTTGTGTAGGTAATCTAAGAGATTTATTTCGTTGTAATTCATACGATTGTTTGCTTTATCATTATAATACAAATATGCTAATAAGTTTTCGATTTATACAAATTTTTATGGAAGTTTTTTTTGTTAATTAAAATAAAAATTGCGTATCGGTTTATTATGACTACGAATTAATTGTAATTAATTATCAAATCAATATATATCTATAATTATTTTGTATCATTAATCCTAATAATTATATTTTATAAAAAAAATGCCCCCAGTTTTGGCGTTAATTGGTTTTTTTGTTACATTTGACGTGTTTACAGACAACGATTTTCCAGAACATAACACTTTAATATATTATGGTAGAGAAGGAAACTAAAAAGACTTTCGTGCTCGACACCAACGTCATTTTGCACGATTTCAGGAGCATCTACAATTTTGAGGAAAACGACATAGTGGTGCCGATTGTTGTCTTGGAGGAACTCGACAAGTTTAAGAAGGGCAACGACACCATCAACATCCAGGCGCGTGAGTTTATGCGCATACTCGACCGCCTCACCGAAAACAATGCCGACCTTGAGCAGGGCATCCCCCTCGGCGACGGTCGCGGCAAACTCTTCATCGTGGCTGGCAAACCATTCTCCGAGGCGATGAAATTGTCGTTTTCGGAGCCAATCCCCGACCACAAAATCCTCGCCGTGGCTCTCTGGATCAAGGAGCATCACCCCGAAAAACGTGTATTCCTCGTTTCGCAGGACATCAACCTCCGTATGAAATCGCGCTCCCTCGGTATGGAGGCGCAGGACTACAAGACCGGCAAGGTGGAGAACACAGAACGCCTGTTCCAAGGCATCCGTATGCTGCCCAATACCAACGAAGACATCGTGTCCAAGCTCTATCACGAGAGCCATATCGCATTGGAGGACAGCGGATTGGATACGGAGTTCAATCCCAACGACTATTTCCTCATTGGCGACGAAAAGACCAACGTGATGTGCTATTACAACTCCACCGACGGCACTATTAATAAGGTGTTGAAGCACCGCGCATCGGGCATCATGCCGAGGAATGTGGAGCAGAGTTTTGTGCTCGATGCGTTGATGCGCGAAGACATCTCCCTCGTAGCCATCACCGGCAAGGCTGGCACGGGCAAGACCCTCCTCGCTCTCGCCGCCGCATTGGAACAGAGCAAACAATTTATGCAGATATTCCTCAGCCGTCCCATCGTGCCGCTCGGCAACAAGGACCTCGGCTACCTCCCCGGCAACGAGAAGCAGAAGGTGAGCCCCTATATGCAGCCGCTTTTCGACAATCTCAATGTCATCAAGCAGACTCTTGGCGTCAATAGCAAAAATTCGCAGCAGCTCGACGCTATGGTCAAGGAGGAGAAACTCCTCGTTGCGCCGCTCGCCTACATTCGCGGACGCAGCCTCAACAATGTTTTCTTCATCGTTGACGAATCTCAAAACCTCACCCCACACGAGATAAAGACCATCATCACGAGGGCGGGCAGCGGCGCGAAGATTGTATTCACCGGCGACGTGGAGCAGATAGACAGCCCCTTCCTCGATATGCGTTCCAACGGTCTCTCGTACCTCGCCAACAAGATGAAGGGTCAGGATTTCTTCGTACACATCAACCTCGTGCACGGCGAGCGCAGCCGCCTCGCCGACGTGGCTGGCAGACTGCTTGACTAAACTACAATTACCGCCTTGCGGCGGTCTTATGCTCCAGAAATTGAAAGAATTATAAAGAATTAAAAGAATATTTTTGTTGATATTGAAGGATATTGACACTAAAAAAATTCTTTCCATTCTTCCCCATTCTTTCCATTTTTGGATAAAAAAAAACAACGCCGCAAGGCGTGATATAATACTAATGAATTAAATGGAGGACTATCAGGAGAACGAAAGGCTTCAACTCGCATTCGACTACGTGTATTACACTGGGCGCAATGTTTTCTTGACGGGCAAGGCTGGCACGGGAAAGACCACTTTCCTCAAAAAATTGCGCAGAACCTGCCCAAAGCGTATGGTTGTAACCTCGCCTACGGGCGTGGCGGCGGTCAATGCGGGCGGGGTTACTTTGCACTCGTTTTTCCAATTGCCATTTGGACCGAGGACGCCAGAATCGCCCCTCGAAAGCAAAAACGCGATGAACAATCGCAAAATCAGCGTCATCAAGACCCTCGAACTCCTTGTCATCGACGAGATTTCGATGGTGCGTGCCGATTTGCTCGATTCTGTGGATCAGGTGCTTAGGCGTTATCGTCGCAGCAACAAGCCTTTTGGCGGGGTGCAATTGCTATTGATTGGCGATATGCAGCAACTCTCGCCGGTCATCCGTCCCGAAGACGAGGAAATTTTGCGTCCGTATTACGATTCGTATTACTTTTTCGGCAGCATTGCGTGGCGGAAGACCTCGTATGTCTGCATAGAACTCGACCACGTGTTCCGGCAGACCGACAGCACTTTCATCACGCTATTGAACAATATCCGCGAGGGTAGGGTGGATGCCAATACCATCAACGCCCTCAATTCGCGTTATATGCCTAATTATCAGCCGCCTAATGGCGAGGACATCGTTACGCTCGTTACCACCAACCGTCAGGCAGATTCCATTAATCAGACGCATTTGCTTGGGTTGGAGACGGAGCAACGTGAATATGCCGCTCAGATTAAGGGCGAATTTCCCGAATCGTCGTACCCTGTCGAAAAAAATCTCATCTTGAAAAAGGATGCCGTGGTGATGTTTCTCAAAAACGACACGTCATTCGACCACCTTTTTTATAATGGCAAGATTGGGCGAGTTACAGGTTTTGACGACGACGGGGTATATGTGCGTTGCAATGGCGAGGACGGCGATATTCATGTAGGCGCGATGGTATGGGAAAACACCAAATACGACATTGCCCCCGAAACCAAGGAAATCAAGGAGACTGTCATCGGCACTTTTACGCAGATACCGCTCCGCATTGCGTGGGCTGTTACCATACATAAAAGTCAGGGATTGACCTTCGACCACTTGATGATAGATGCCGCCAATAGTTTTGCTCACGGACAGGTCTATGTGGCTCTGTCGCGTTGCAGGACGTTGGAAGGGCTTGTGTTGCTGCGTCCATTGTCGGCGGGCGACGTCATCAGCGACCCGCAGGTGAGGAGTTTCGCCGAGATGGTGGAGCAAAATATGCCCAATCAGTCGGTATTGTGTGCCGACAAGAGGGAGTATTTTTTTGACATTGTTACGGAGTTGTTTGATTTCAACGCCATTTACAACGACCTGCAAGGTATGCACCGATTTTTGACATTGTATTCGTCGTCGGTGATGGGCAACAAGATGGCTTTCAGCGGGTTGGATTCCATTGTATTTTCGCAGTTGATGGCGGTGTCGGTCAAATTTATGAACGCTATCCGCAGCAGTTACAGCGCGACGCCCGACGTGGAAAAAGAGCCGGCTCTCGTCCAACGCATCCAAAAAGGTTGCGCCTATTACCTCGACAAGATGCAGACCCTGCTCGAACCCGTCATCAAAACATTTGCCTTCGATTGCGACGACAAGACCAAGAAAGCCAAATTGTTGGAGACTTACCAATCGCTCACTTACAATTTTGACCTCAAAAAAAACATCCTTTTCAGTCTCAAAGATGAATTTAGCATCAAGCGTTACTTGACTTTGAAAGCCGAAATATCGTTGGAATTGAGCAAGGAGGCTGGCGGCGGCAGTGCCAAACTTTCGCGTGTGCAGCCCAATGCGTCGTCTGTAACGTCCAAGTACATATCCAACAATCCCGAACTCTACAACGAACTCGTGCAATGGCGCAAGGACAAGGCTGACAACCTCAACATGAAGTCCACCGACGTCGTTGCCACCAAGACGCTGTTGGAAATATCCAACAAAAAACCGTCGTCAGTCAAGGATTTGATGTCGATTACGGGTATGAAAGGCAAAGGCAAACCGTATATTGCGGAGATTTTGAAAATATTGCTGCCTCATATTGGCAATGCTAATAGTCCGCTCTTTGATGCCGATTCTCAAATGAAAGAGGCTGAATATGAGAGCCTTAGTACAGCCGAAAAGTCGTATTATCTTTATAACAACGGCAAGACTGTCGCCGAGATAGCGTCGGAGCGCAAATTGACCCCTGCAACTATAATGGGACATTTGGCGGATTATGTTGCAAAAGGCGAAGTGGATCCATTCCGTCTGATGAAAAAGGATGTCATCGAGCGCATCAAGATGCATATCCTCGAAAACCCCAACGCCACCGACAAGAGCGTCTTGGAAGGCGTGAGCGGTTGCACATACGGAGAAATAAAGGTAGTACGCGCAATGATGGAATCCAATTTGTATGATAGTTGAAAGTTGAAAGTTGAAAATCAAAAATCACTCCTCAACAAATCAAAAATCAAAAAATAATAAAAAAATGAGAATTGTATTTGTACAGTCGCAAAACACAGAGAATGGCGATGTTGCCATCGAAAATATTCGTGAGATGGCTTGCCGTCACGCCTTGCCGGGCGATTTATGGCTATTGCCGGAGGTGTTTGATACCGGGTGGAATTTGCGTCCGGGCGAGCGTATCGACGGCAGCCAAAATATTGTATTTTTGCGCCAGATGTCGCAGGAATTTAGGATTTCGATAGCGGGAAGTTTTTATCTTGCGTCCGAGGGCTGCATCCACAATCGTTTTTATGTGGTGACGGCAGACGGCAGCGAGTATTATTGCGACAAGAGGCATTTGTTTGGCGATTTTGAGTTGATGAACGTTGCCCCGGGCGACTCATTGCTCACCTTTCCGCTCAATGGCATAATGTTTAGGGTGGTGGTGTGTTACGATTTGCGTTTTCCGGTGTGGTGACGCAACAACGGCGGCGATTACGATGCCTTGATATGCATTTCGCAGTGGCCGTCGAGCCGTCAGCAAGACCGCAGCCTGCTGCTCGCCGCCCGTGCTTTGGAGAATGTTTCGTATGTGCTCAATTGCAACGGCTTGGGCGCGTCGATGGTGTATTCGCCCGACGGCAGGATAGATTTTCTGATGCCCCAAGGTTCGGACGTGGCGTTTTATGAACTTGATATAGAGCGACTTCGCAAATTCCGCGCCGGTCATCCGCATCTGAGAAATATGGACAAGTTTGAGATTAAGATGTGAAAATTGTGTTAGTCGTTAACACCTATAAAAATATTATGCACTATGGCGAATAATAAAAGCGATGGCGTATTTGGCACAATACGTAGGATATTGTATTCGAGCCGTGTGGGCTGCACGATAAGGTGGGCATTGGTAGGAGTTGCCTTGGTGGTGATGATATCGATGCTGGTCAATTCGTTCTATATTGGGCGCGATTCTTACCGGGTGGTGTCCAAGTCGATGTTGTCGTCCACGTCGGATGTCATCAAGGATGTAGTCGTGGGTAGAATGAACGAAATCGTAAAATCGGCGGAGGTGCTTGGCGGCGCGTTTGTGTCGGTCAGGGACGAACATTCGCCGGTGCGCGCCGACCGCAACGCCTTCATTGCGATGCTGCAAAGTAGCGTCGCGGGGTTCGACAATTGCTATGCCGTGGGTATGTATTGGGAGTGGCTCGCCTTCGACGGCAAGGAAAAAGATTTGCAGGAAGACCCCGAATACAAGAAGTTGTACGGGCGTTTTGCGATGATGTTTGCCATTACAGACAGCGCGGTGGTCAAGGATGGCTATTTTGAGTTTTCGGAGTTGCAATGCGAGGAGGTGCGCCGTCAGAAGGGCGTTACCTGCTATCCGCCCGAATTGAAATCCATCAACGGCATCAAGCGTCTTGCCGTGCCGGTGTATGTGCCGATGGTGCGCGATGAGGCGTATTACGGCAGCATTGTATGTTATGTAGATCCCAATTATATCCAGAGGAGCGTGGAGCCGTTCAATCTCGATAGCAGCAATGTCCGTTTGATGGTATGCGACAGGAATTTCAATATCATCTCCTGCCCCTCAAATTCCGATGCTGCTGGCAAGCGTGTGGTGGAAGTTTTTGGCAAGGAGATGGATATTTCGGATTTGTTTGTCAACGACCAAAAACATTTTTACGCCCCCGATGCGCCCGTGCGATTGGCGAGGTCTTTTGACATCGACGACGCCGGCAATAAGTGGTCTGTTGTGTTCCTGCCGGGCAGCGGTGAGGCAAAGGTCAATGTGATGTCGTCGATGGGTTCGCTGCTCGTTACTACGTTGATATTGTTGCTGATAGTGTATGCAGTAGGCACTTTCATAGGCTATCGCGTGGGCTATCCGCTGGTGTCGGTGCTCAATGTCTGCAAAAAACTCAGCAGAGGCGATATGGTTTTCAAGATGGATTTCAGGATATATTTTCATAACGAGATTTCGTCGCTGTACAAGGAATTTGCCAATATGACCGACCGGCTCAAACAGATAGTGGGCGAGGTGAAGGACACGGCGTCCGCCATCAACAATTACGGGCAGCAATTTTCGCGCTCGTCGATGAGTATGGCTCACGGTGCCAACGAACAGGCTTCGGCGAGCGAGGAGGTTTCGTCGGCGATGGAGGATATTAGTTATAGTATTCAACGCAATTCCGACAATGCCCGCGCCACTGCCGACATCACCAAGCGCGTGGTAGATAGCGTGATGGTAGCCAACAAGTCGGTAACAGCCACTGTGGCGGCGATGAAGAATATGTCGGAAAAGATAGGCATCATCAATGAAATAGCTGGCAAGACCGACCTTCTTGCCGTCAACGCCGCAATAGAGGCGGCACGTGCGGGCGAATTGGGCAAGGGCTTTGCCGTGGTGGCGTCGGAAGTGCGCAAACTCGCCGAAAAAAGTCAGTTGGCGGCGCGTGAAATCGACGCCCTGACCGCCGATGTCGTCAAGCAGGCCGAACATTCGAGCCATCAGTTGGAGGTGCTTGTCCCCGAAATCAGCCGTACATCGCAGTTGATACAAGAAATCACCACCTCCACCGTGGAGCAGACCCAAAACGCCTCGCAGGTAAATCGCGCCATACAGCAACTCAACGACATCACGCAGCAGAACGCTGCAACCGCCGAACAACTTTCTACCGCCGCATCTGAATCGCTCCGCCAGGCAGAAAAACTCAAAAGCACGATGGCATTTTTCCGTTTTGATGTCAATAAGCAGAGCGAAATCGCCGCTCTCAACGGTCAGATAGCGGAACTCTTGGCGCGGATAGACCAAATAAGGGAAAGTTGATTAGTTGCTCTCCCTATTGGCGCGCTTGCGTTCCGTCTCGTCGAGGATTATCTTGCGGAGGCGGATGCTCTTGGGCGTTACCTCTACGTATTCGTCGGCCTTGATGTATTCCATACACTCTTCGAGCGACATCTTGGTAGCAGGTTCAATCAAGATTTTGTCGTCGGAGCCGGCGGCACGCATATTGGTAAGCTTTTTGGTCTTGCAGACGTTGACAACGATGTCGTCTTGACGTGTGGTCTCGCCGATGATTTCGCCGGTATAAACCTCGTCGCCAGGCTCGATGAAAAATTTGCCACGGCTCTGCAAGTTGTTGATGGAGTAGGGGATGGCAGTGCCGGTCTCCTGCGCGATGAGCGAACCATTGCGCTCCTGAGACATTTCGCCGCGCCAAGGCTCGAAGTCCTTGAACCTGTGCGCAATGATAGCCTCGCCTTCGGTCGATGTGAGAATCGGGTTGGTAAGTCCGATGATGCCACGCGACGGTATCGCAAATTCCATAAATACACGGTCGTCCTTGGTCTCCATGCTGAGCATATCGCCTTTGCGACGCTGCACGAGGTCGATGACCTTCGACGAGAAATTCTCGGGAACTTCTACCGTCAATTGCTCTATCGGTTCCAACTTCTGACCGTCCACTTCCTTGATGATTACCTTGGGCTGGCCGAGCTGGAGCTCGTAACCCTCGCGGCGCATGGTCTCGACGAGCACTGCGAGGTGCAGGATGCCACGGCCAAATACTTGAAGTTTTTCGGGCGAATCGGTGTCCTCGACGCGGAGGGCGAGGTTTTTCTCGGTCTCTTTCATCAGACGCTCGCGGAGATGGCGCGACGTTACAAATTTGCCTTCCTTGCCGAAGAATGGCGAATTGTTGATGGTGAACAACATACTCATCGTAGGCTCGTCAACGTGGATGCGGGCGAGTTCTTCGGGGTTTTCGGGGTCGGCAACAGTATCGCCGATGTCGAATGAATCGAGGCCGAGGATTGCGCAGATTTCGCCACATTGGAGTTCCTGTTTGCATTTTTCCTTGCCAAGACCTTCAAAAGTATAGAGTTCCTTGATGGTGGATTTTTCGATGGAGCCGTCTGCCTTCATCACGGCAACAGTCTGTCCCGCCTTGACGCTGCCACGGTAAATCCTGCCGATGGCGATGCGGCCTTGATACGACGAATAGTCCAAAGAACTAATCTGCATCTGCAACGGGCCTTCTACAACTTTGGGCGCGGGGATGTATTTGATAATCAGGTCCAAAAGGTACGAAACATCCTGGGTGGGGGTCTTCCAATCGGGACCCATCCAACCTACCTTGCTGCTGCCGTATGCCACGGGGAAGTCGAGTTGGTCTTCGGTGGCGTCGAGGCTAAACATCAGGTCAAACACCTGCTCGTACACCTGTTCGGGAGTACAGTTTGGCTTATCGACTTTGTTTACTACAACGATAGGCTTCAATTTGAGTTCGATTGCCTTCTGCAAGACAAAACGAGTCTGCGGCATCGGGCCTTCAAAGGCATCCACGAGCAAAATAACGCCGTCAGCCATATTGAGCACGCGCTCCACCTCGCCGCCAAAATCCGAGTGTCCGGGAGTATCTATGATGTTGATTTTGACGCCCTTGTAACGCACCGAAACGTTCTTGGAAAGAATCGTTATGCCGCGTTCGCGTTCGAGGTCATTATTATCGAGGATGAGATCCCCGGTCTCCTGATTGTCCCTGAACAGATGGGACTGATGCAGAATACGGTCAACCAAGGTCGTCTTGCCGTGGTCAACGTGCGCTATTATCGCTATGTTTCTGATGTCTTGCATTGTAGTATAGTGTTGTATTTCAGGGCGCAAAGATACAAAATATTTATAAAGGTTTATGTTACTTTTTTTTTAAGTTTTTACGGATAGTAATGTGATGCTTGCAACTAATTGAAATGCAATTTGTTAAAGTAAAATTGGACAAATTTAAAGTGCCACTTTAAATTTGTCCAATTTTACAAAATATTTTTGATAATCAAAAGGTTGGTGGAAGAATTTTATTCCTTCTTAAACTTCAATATCTCGCATTGGTGCTTCTTTGATTTTTCGTCGTAGTTGATGCCGACGAAAAGGAGATTGCCTTGGTAATGCTCCAAACTGTCGTAGTATTCTTTGGCTTGGATTTGGGATAATGCGCTTTCGGTTGAGCCGTTGCGTTTTAGTTCGATAATCATTGCCGGTTTGCCGGGGTAGAATGGAATGAAAACCACGTCGGCGAAACCTTTGCCGGTGGTCATTTCCTTGATGACGGTGTATTCGTTTTTGGCATAAATGTACGCCAAATATATCGCCGACATCAAAGCGTCCTCGTTGTTGTAACTGCGGTTGGATGCGACGTGGATATGGCTTTTGTCAAGTGCCTTTTCTACGGCGCGGCAGTTTTTCAGAAGTGTTTGATTCAGAAGTTCTTCCGACGATTTGATAATCTTGTCGGTTACGGAATAATTTTTCAGAATCGATACCGCACGAAACCATTCTTTTTCTACCTCCTTGTTGGGTATCCGGCAGGTTTTGTCGTCCTTATTATAAGCCAAATAGCCGAGGTGAATAAGGTAAGTGAGCACATCGTCTTTCACCACAAAATCGGTCATTGTATTGAGGTACATACCAGTGTCCACCTTCACGCTTTCGCCCGCAATCATACGTACAACGTCGTCTTTTATGCCCTTGTAATTTTCTTTCAGACGGTCGGTAATTACTTGATATGTAGATGTTTTGCTCCAAAAACTCTCGATGCTTTTGGTCTGCATACATTTAACTACCGATTCGGGATTGTAAATTTCAAAACCATTTTGGGCGTATCCGTCATATTCGCGTTTACATTCTTGGAAATCAACGCCGAATTTTTCACAAAGCGGTTTTACTTCTTCGTCAGTAAAACCCACATATTCAGCGAGATTGTATGCGTTAAGAATTGTATATTCCTCAAAATTGTTGAGTTTGCTCTGAACTCTGTCCCTCACCACGGGCAAAATTCCTGTGATGTATGCAAGTGCAATAGCCGGACGCAGGGTGTTGCTTTTGAACAATCCGTTCAAAAATTTCAAATACTCGCCAAACAAATGTGTTCCAAATTGGTCGCGCACAAGACAGTCGTATTCGTCGAGTATGATTACAAATTGTTCGCCTGTGGCAGAGTAAACCTCTTGAATGCAATTCGCCAAGGTCGCGTTGTCAGCAAATTTTACATTTGGGAATTGTTCCTTAAATTCCTTGCGCAATCTTTCTGTTAGCAATTCAAGCATTCCTTCACTTTCAGGAGCGTTTTGATATTCGCTGGCTACGTCTATTGCTATGAAATTCAGTTTGTTGAGGTATTTTTCGTAATTGTCAGCCTTGGAAATCTTCAAATCCTTGAACATCTCTCTCGAATCGCAGCCTTTGGAATAGTAGGCGCACATCATATTAGTCGCGATGGTTTTGCCAAACCGTCGCGGACGCGAGACACAAATATATTTGTTGCCCTTGTCGATAAACTCGTTCAATTCGCTGAGCAACATCGTTTTATCGACATAAATATCTGCCGACAATGTTTCTCCGAACAATTTGTTCGATGGATTTAAATATATTCCCATAGTGTTCAAAAATTTGTTTTGTCCAACTTCTTTCTTTATTCCTGCATCTTTCAGCAATTCGCGCAACATTTCAAGACACAAAGATACAAATTATTTGTTTTTCCCAAAAAAAATCCTCAACTTTGCGGATGCAATAAAAACAGATTACTATGGGACAGTTTATAGATTACGGAAACTTTGATTTCCGTCGTGTCAAAAATGGCGATTTCATCGACAAGTCGGGTCTGTTGAATATTCTCAACAGAAATATTGACACTGAAAATAGTTTTATGTGCGTATCCCGTCCGAGGAGGTTTGGCAAATCGGTGGCGGCAAAGATGGCGTATGCCTATTATGATAGGTCTATGGATTCGTCGGTTCTGTTTGAAGGTTTGGAAATCACCAAATCGCCTGACTATAAGAAACATCTCAATAAATATCCTACGCTTTATATAGATTGGAACACATTCGCCAACGTGCCCGTAAATGATAGACTAAAAGAGGCGCAAAAGTGGATTGTTTCTGATTTAAAGAAGGCGTATAATGATTTGGAAGAGCAAGACGACCTCTTCAAAGCCCTTGCCGAAATCAATGAAAAGACCGGCGAGCGTTTTATTATGATAATTGACGAATGGGATATGCTTGTTAGGGATGTTGAGCAAGATGTTCAAGACGAATATGTCAACTTTCTGCGCTCAATGTTCAAATCCAACAAGGCCAACAAGGTGTTTCTCCTCGTGTATATGACGGGCATCCTGCCGATTATAAAGATAAAAACGCAATCGGCGTTGAACAATTTTGTAGAATACAGCATCATCGACCCGGGCAGAACTTCCAAATATTATGGTTTTACGGAGCAAGAGGTGGAAGTCTTGTGTAAGGCGCACGATATGAATCTCGAACTAATGCGCCACGCCTACGACGGCTACATCATCGGCGACCAAAAGTCGATGTTCAATCCTTTTTCGGTGATGCAGTCGATTTTGAAGGGCAATTACAATAGTTTTTGGTCAAAGACGGCATCCTTTATGGCGATAGAATCGTATCTTAATATTGATGCCGACCAAGTACGCACAAAAATCATCAGGATGATGAACGGTGAGGAAGAGTTCGTTAGGGTATCGAGTTTCCGCAACGATATGAAAAACATCGAGACGAGTGACGATGTTCTTACATTGTTGGCGCATCTTGGATATTTGTCATACAATCCTGAAAATCAGGCTGTAAGAATCCCAAATACGGAAGTCGCAGATGAGTTTGAAAATGCAGTCCGTTTTGCGGGTTGGAACGAATTGTCTAAGGCGGTTGGGCAGTCGCAGCAACTTTTGGCAGACACCATCAACCTCAAAAAAGACAAGGTGGCGCGTGCTTTCGACGACTATCATTTTGAAGCGTCGTCCATTTTGGAGTTCAACGACGAAAACTCTATGCGGTGCGCCATAACGTTGGCATATTATGCTGCAAGGCCGTTTTACAGGATTTTCCACGAACTGCCTACGGGCAAAGGTTTTGCAGATATGGTTTTTGTTCCGTTGCCAAATTCTTCGCGCCCAGCCATCGTAATCGAATTGAAATACGACCAAACCGCCGACACTGCCATCTCGCAAATCAAGCGCAAAAACTATCCAAAAAGCCTCATAGGTTTTTCCAAACGCATAGTCCTTTGCGGCATCAATTACAACAAGTCAACGTCAAAACACGAGGTCGAGATGGAAGTAATTGAAGCCGAAAGCACTTTGTAATTTTTCTTACATCAAATTCATCGTCGTCTGTCCGTCGTCGTCCACCCTTACTACCTCAAATTCCGGGTCCTCCCAGTCGTCGGGATTGTCCTCTGAATCAGTGGGTTCGGGCTCGGCGGGTGCGTCGGGATTGTGCTCAAATTTCATTGTGGCAACCTCGTAGTTGCTTACGCGCTTGCCACGGGCGCGGAAACTCTTGTCGCCGATGAACTCCACGGCGTTGATAGTCTCTTCGGGACGGCCCTCGTTTTTGCCGCCAAATGTGATGCGCAGGAGAGGGTAGGGGTCGGCGGTGACGTCGTACAACTTGCTGTCGCTACTGTCGCCGAGAAGGTATTGCTCCTTGTCGGAAAGTTCCATCTTGAAACGTTTGAGGTAACAGAACAACAGGTCGTCGTCATAATATGCCAACGAATAAATCTCCTCGGGGTCAAACTTGCGAATCAGGAATATGTCGTCGTCAAAATGCGTGCTGAGGTCGTAGCCAGTGATGCGATAATGTCCTGTCTTTCGGATTGTTACAATCTTGTCGTCGCCCGAAAATTCGCCTATGTATTCGCCGTGTCCGTCGGTGTTGAGTTTGCCGATTGAGGTGTCAAACCAAATGTTCAATCCGCCCAAAGTGCTTACGCCGTTGGTCATCTTGGTGATTTTGTGGACGGGATATTTGGTGATGATGTTGCCCATTGCGGCGCGGTTTTTCACCGCCAACGTGCCAAAATCAAACTCCCAGGCGCGTTTTTTGAGTTTTGCCTTGGGTTTGAGTACGATTTTCACGGTCTCCGCCTCGCCGTTGGCATTAGCCGAAAAATATGTAACCTCCGTGTGGTCGGTGCCTTGCGTGAGGTCGTACTCCTTGTCGCGGGTGATGCCCTTGACATTGAAGCGTTTGGCGTATGTGATGCCCGTCTTGCCGTCGCGGTAGATGGCGTTGTAAATGGTGCGCTCGTCGTTCTTGCGGAAGACGTTTACATAGATGGCGTCGTTGCCAATGAAAAACTTGTCCGAAATCTTTGAAATCGTGTATTTGCCGGTCTTGTGGAACACAATCACTTCGTCCAAGTTGCTGCAATTGCATACAAACTCGTCCTTCTTCAACGCCATTCCCGCAAAGCCTTCCTGCCAGTTTACATAGAGTTTTTCGTTGGCAACGGCTACTTCGGTCGCCACGATATTGTCGAAACTCTTGATTTCGGTGCGCCTTGGGTAAAGTTTGCCGTATTTGTCTTTGATGCCTTGATAATATTCCACGGCATAGTCGATGATGTGGTCGAGTTTGTATTGCGCCTCCTCCATCTGTTTTTCGAGGCTCTTGATGTAATTGTCCGCCTTGAAAGCGTCGTACTTGGATATACGCTTGATTTTCAGTTCTGTAAGGTGCGTGATGTCGTCGATGGTAACGGGCTTTTTCAATAGGTGTTTGAATGGTTCCAATGCCGTGTCGATGGTTTCCACGATGGCCTCCCAAGTTTCGCAGTCCTCGATGAGGTTGTAGATGTGGTTTTCGATGAAGATTTTTTCGAGCGACGCGTCGTGCCAGCTGTCGGCAAGTTCGTTGAGCAAAATTTGGAGTTCTTGTGTCAGGAGAGCAACCGTGCGGTCCACCGAATGTTTGAGGATTTCGGTGGTGCTGAGGAAGTGCGGCTTGTCGTTCATAATGACGCACGAATTTGCCGAGAGCGAAATTTCGCAGTCGGTGAATGCGTAGAGCGCGTCGATTGTTACGTCTGGCGACACGTCGGGATTGAGGGTAATTTCGATGCGCACCGTTGCCGCCGTCTTGTCGTCGATGTGCTTGATTTTTATCTTGCCCTTTTCGCTCGCACTTTTTATGGATTCCGTAAGGCTCTCAGTAGTAGTGCTGTAGGGAAGTTCGGTGACGGCGAGCATACGCTTATCTACCTTTTCGATTTTGGCGCGGACACGCAGTTTGCCGCCCCTCGCGCCGTCCTGATATTTGGAAACATCGATGCTGCCGCCGGTCAGGAAGTCGGGGTACAACACAAATTCTTCGCCCCTCAGGTACGCAATCGAGGCGTCCATCAGTTCGTTGAAATTGTGTGGCAATATCTTTGACGACAATCCTACCGCGATGCCCTCCACGCCCTGCGCCAGAAGCAACGGAAATTTTACTGGCAATGTTATCGGCTCCTTGTTGCGGCCGTCGTAAGAGAGTTTCCACTGTGTGGTCTTGGGGTTGAATACAACGTCCAATGCCAACTTGCTGAGCCTTGCCTCGATGTAACGCGGCGCGGCTGCTGAGTCGCCAGTAAGGATGTTGCCCCAGTTGCCTTGGGTGTCGATAAGTAACTCTTTCTGACCGAGTTGCACCAATGCGTCGCCGATGGAAGCGTCGCCGTGCGGGTGGTATTGCATTGTGAAGCCCACGATGTTGGCTACCTTGTTGTAGCGGCCGTCGTCGAGGCGTTTCATAGCGTGGAGAATGCGACGTTGCACGGGTTTGAGGCCGTCGTCGATTTCCGGCACGGCGCGTTCAAGGATTACGTATGACGCATAATCGATGAACCAATTGCGGTACATACCCGATACTGACTTCAAATGCAGGTGGTTTTGCACGCCGCCCGCTATCCTGTCGTCGCTGTCGCCCTTGTCGGGCTGCTGTATGTTCTTTTCCTCTTCGTTGATTTCTTCTGACATTGTTTTGCTGCGAAATAAGTTTTTGCTCGGATTGCAAAGGTAAGGATTTTTTTGTAAATGCGGAAAAAAATTTTTGCTTTTCCATTCCGTTGCATTATCTTTGCGGTGTAAAATCAAATCTAAAACGGTGATTATTATGGCAACAATGACAGATACAAAACCGAAAGAAAAGGTTTCAAAGGCTTGGGCGTGGATGAGTACGCACAAGGGAATGATTGAGGTTCTCGACCCCGAATTGAGGTCGCAGATGATGAATTTCAGAGACGAATACAAACAAAAAGACAACGAAATGATAACAGAAATAACAACGGAATCAGCAACCGAGGAAGTAAAAGAAACCGCCGCTCCAAAGAAGGGTAGAATGGCGTGGGCAGTGGCACACGAAGGTTTTATTGAAGTCCTTGATCCTGAATTGAGGGCTCAGATGGTCAATTTCAGGGACGAATACAAGTAAAATAAGGAGGACAACAAATGAAAAGATTGATGCTTGATACTTGTATCGTGTGTGATATGCTTTATAAGGCAAAAAAAATGGACAGTAAGGTTTTCGATATGTTTGACGACTATTCTTGCACCCTCTACGCAAGTTTTGAGACTTTGCGTGAACTTATCGTCCTTTTCAACAACAAAAAAATCCGTTCCAAACAGTGGAAGAAGGCGCAAGATGTCATTAATACAGTAACTGATGACCTCGATATCCGAATCCTTCCTCTCCGCAAAGAGGTCGCCGATACATACGCAAATCTCGTCCTCAACGAAACCTTCAACCATTACGACCCGTCAGACCACATCATAATCTCCCAAGCAATCACCGAAAAAATCCCATTGATATCAAGTGATTTGAAATTTCCGTTTTACAGGGAGCAAGGGTTGGATTTGATAGAATGTTAGAATTATTAACAAGATAAAAACAATATACACAAAATGGTAAAGCACGTTATTTTATGGCAGTTGAAAGACGAACTGTCCGCAACAGAAAAGTCGGCGGCTAAGGCTGCAATCAAGTCGGGTCTCGAAGGTCTGGCAGGCAAGGTTCCGGGATTGTTGGAGATTAATGTCAATACCAATCCGTTGCCCTCGTCCAATGCCGATGTGATGTTGGATACATTGATGGAGAGCGAGGAAGCGTTGAAGGGCTATGCTGTTCACCCCGCGCACGTCGCAGTTGCCACCGGCACCGTCCGCCCCGTCGTCAAACTCCGCGTATGTATGGATTACGAGGTTTAGTTGGCAATTAATTATTGCTACAAAATAAAAGTTGACTTTCGACACAGGTCGGAAGTCAACTTTTTGGTTTTGGGTGGAGATTGGTGGAAAACAACGTCGTCCGCAAGACTACTACTGCCAGATGGAGTAGAGTGTGATGTTGGAAGTAACCTTCAATTTGTCGCCCTCTTTGTAGAGTGTGCCGGTGCCGTCCTTCTTGGTGTTCCAGCCGACAAAGGTTTTGCCAGCGCAAACCAATTTGCCTTGACCCTTGATTGTGATTTCAGTGCCGTTGTCCACTTCTTCCCAAAGATCCGAAGTGGAACCAGTTGCACCAAAAGCGTTTTCGGCATCGTAAGCAACGGTGTATTTGCCTTCCTTGCCATTGTTGGTGGTTGTAGTTGTTGTGGTCGTGGTGGTTGTTTCTTCTTCGTCGTCATCGCCACAAGAAACAAAGCCTGCCGAGAATGTCAGCAATGCTGCCAAGCCGAAAATTAATCTTTTCTTCATAATTTTGAATGTTTTTTTCTGCAAATCCCGAATCAGAAGTTATTGTATTAAGTTGTGATTAGAAGCCATAAGAAACAAAAACGTGGGATTTTACTTTGTCGCTCGTCCCACTAATTGAGGCTTTGGCCGGCCCATCCTTCTGAAACGAGCAACGCCGAAAGCCCCACAATTATATGCATAAAACCACCGCACAATACTGCACAGCGTATTATCAACATAATCAAGAGGGCATCACCGTTGCTTTGCTCTTGAAGGATTATCGAAATGGCCAAATTTCAATTAGTCAAGTACAAAGCGCATTGTAACGCCTTTATTTAATATGTCCGTTCCCGCCAGATGACGGGGATTTTCGTTTGCAAACGATAGCACATTTTTGGGAATGTGCCATCTTTTTGAGGAAAAATATCAATTTCTATTCCAAATTGACGGACCGGACAAAGCCTCAATTAGTGGGACGAGCAATGATATATTTCCAAACATTTTTTTGAAACAATGTGGCAACTAATTATTAAATAAAAAGCTGCCACAAAAGTTCCATTGGATTACCAAAATGATTTAATCATCAAAATAGTAATCGTCATCATACTCGCAGCCATAAACGATGTCTTCCCAATCGTCGGGACGTTCATTGTAGCCGCGTGATTCCCAGTACGCATCGTTGTTGGGATTCAGTTGATTGGCGTGGTTGTCCAATTCGTCTTGTGTGTACATTTTTGTAACGTATTTGAATTTTTGCCTACTCTGTTATGGCTTTTCGGCTTCCGCCATTATGTTGCATATTTTTCTCGCTTGTTGTATTCATCAATCCGCAGTGGGTATCCGACAAGTAATTCGTCAATATTGTCTGTCAAAACATTTCCACATTTTGTATATGTCAGACCGCTATTGAATACCAAATTGCCTTGCGGGTTGATGATTATGTACGTGTTGTACATATCATTCTCAATGATAGTGCCTTTGAATCCGATATTGCGGTTGCAAAACATTTCAAACTCATCGTCAGAAATGGTCATTGACATATTTCTTGCGTTCTTTTGGCAGCGGAGAATTTTCCACTGAGACAAAGGAAGTTGCATTATGCTTGAAACCATCTCCTCGTCTTTGTTTAGGCTGCAAACAACGGTGTTCACTTTGATTTTACAATCATAACCCGAAGCCGCAATTTGGTTGCACAAATCGTTTAAACGATTGTTGGTCAGGGTGCTGAGGTTGGTGGTGCACGACATTATCGCCTTTTTCGTTTCCTCGTTGAATGAGTGGACTGAGAACCCGATTTTTGTGATGTGTGGCAGAATGTCTGCCAACATTTTGTCTGTCAGGTTGTAGCCGTTGGTAATCAGCGAACATTTCAGTCCGCTGTTGTTGGCAAATTGTATCAATTCCACCAATTTGCCATAGATTGTCGGTTCTCCTCCCGCAAAGTTGATTGCAGTGCAACTTTTGGATTCTGCAATTCTCTGTATTATTTGCAGCAAAGCGTCAAATGGAAGCACTTTGTTAGCAAATGGTGCAAAACAGAATTTGCAGCGGAAATTACAACATTCCGTAAAATGGAAGTTGATTTTCAAGTCGTTGTATGTTGTTGTATTCATCATTCAGTATTTTTTGAATTGTTTCTGCACTGTGTTTCAGTTGCTGAGGACTTTGCATCAGCAACAATTTGGATATGGCTTGTACCTGGGACAGCGCAGTAAGATGGCATTTGCTGTTCAGAGCCGACATCAATTGGTCGTCTTTGAGTTTTTCCTGACCATAGTAGGTCTTGTACTCCATTATCGAGGCGTCAATCTCCATTCCCGTGATTATTCCGTCGGTGTCGGTCGCTGCAATGTAGTTGTTGGTAGGATACCGTGGCATTTTGCAAGGAACACGCGCTATGTTTGGATTGTGTTCCAAGAAATGGTTCACAGCGTCCATTAAGTCAATTTTGTGATTGACTTTGTTTGCGAGATACCTTTCAATGTATCTGTCAAACAGATGTTTGGTGAAGAAGTTGTACTTCCGCTCGCCAAAGATGTTGGCCGCCTCTGTCAAGACACATAGTTTGTTGTCCTTGCGGAATGTCAGGTAGAAGATGGCTTGCGGTCCCAGTTTTTCGAATGTCTGGTGGTCGGGACTGATAGGAATCACCCACAAAGTTGAATTGTGGTCAACTTTGCGATGGATTGCTTTGAATCGGACATCTCTCTTGCTCTTGTTACGTCCTCTTTTTTTCAGGAAGAACCTATGGACCTCCTTGTCCATTCTCGCCACAATACTGTCGCGATGCTTGGACAAAATCTTTTGGAAATCGGCTACGATTTCTTGGTGTGTCATTGTATCTACGATCATAATTTTGTTGTTTTTAATGGTTGAACAATAAAAAAAATTGCATCGCCAATCTGTTTGATTGACGATGCAAAATTATCATACGTTTTTTGTAAGGTAGGTATAGTTTATGTTACATTAGACTTTGCTTAGACTTTCGAACCTTTTTGCTAAGCCGCCATATAAAATGCATTCATAATCTGTTTTTTAGCAATGCTTATTGTTTTTTTTTCAATGCTTTTGATGGCTTCTTCGGCGGCTACATAATCAGGATTGATAGACAAACATTTTTGAAACAATTCTTTTGCTTTCTCTGTATCTTTTGCCACGCAAATGCCGTCGAGGTAGTAGCTCGCAAGATTAAACAATCCCTGACAATCGCCTGCATCAGCCGATTTCCTGAATAGTTCAATGGCGATGTTTTGGTCCTTTTTTACTCCTATGCCTAAATCGTAGCAAATACCGAGAATGGCGGGTGCGGTAGGATGCCCCATTTCGATTGCCATTTTGAGATATTTTATGCCTTCATTGTAATCTCGTTTTGTACGGTAGCCAGATAGACAGGCCTGTGCGTAATAGAAGACTCCTTCCTTATCCCTGATTTCTTTGTAGAACTTAATTGTGTCAAAATCATAACCTTGCGCTATTATGGCCAATTGCGAAAATACCATTTGACCATTGTCAACAAGTTTATACTCTGCTTCTATATTAACGCTTTCTACCAACGATTTACGGTAATATTCATTTGCAAGGTCAATGTCTTTCTCTACGCCAATGCCATTTTGATAACAATCCGCAATGGTTTGATTAGCAATATGGAAGCCCATTTGGGCTGCCTTGTGGGCATATTCGAGAGCTTTCTTCACATTCGGCTCCACGCCATATTGCTTGCCGTGTAACAATAATTCAGCCATCTGTCCGTATGCCGCAGAATAATCCATTGACATTGCTTTTGTCAATAACGCCAATGCTTTGTTTATATCTCTCTTAACAAAACCTTCATCTCCATTCAAATAGAACATAGACAAACAATTCATTGATTTAGGATTACCTTGCGCTGCTGCTTTCTCAAACAAATGGAAAGCTTTTTCACGATCGAGCTTAACACCATAGCCACCGTGTAAATAACACGTAGCCATCAAATGTTGATGGTAACTATCATCAACAAACTTGCTGTTCTGTATGTATTCAACACATTTGTCGTACTGTTTGTACCAAAGGAACTCTTTTGCATAAAGATATGAAGCTTCTGCGGTCATATTTAATGCTTGATATCTTTTTTTTGCATCTTCGTCACCACCTTCTGCCGCAATAGAATAGTATTCAATTGCTTTTTCAATATCCTTGTTTCCCACAAAGCCGTTTTCATATATCATTCCTAGATAATAACCTGACTTGCTGAATCCACGTTCTTGACTGAGGATTAGATAGTTGAGTGCGGTTTCGTATTCTTTTTGTTCATAATATGAAACACCTAATTCGTAAAGAGCGGGCGGATAATTTGTCTTTGCACACTGCTCAAATACTGCAAATGCTGACTTGACATCAGGTTTGTATCTTTTCAACATTTTCTTTGCGGATTCGTATTGCTCATTTGTTTGCTGCAATTCTGAACGAACAGTTTCAAAGTTTTTGGCGGCAACACTATTGCCCTGCCAAGCGGCTTCCCAATACAAATCCTTTGCTTTTTGCTTGTCGATACCAATAATGCCATCAATCCCCTTGTCATAACAAAAACCGAGATTAAGAATAGCCTGTACATCATTGTTTTCTGCGGCATATTTTATCCATTCAAATGCTTTTGCTTTGTCTGGCTCTGTTCCAATGCCATCCCAATAACAGTTGCCAAGCCAATTCTGTCCCTGTGGGTTGCCGTTGGTTGCAGATTTAACAAAGCAATCGTATGCTTTTTGTGAATCTGCATTGCAGCCAATCCCCTTGATATAGCATATCCCAAGAAAAAATTGAGCGCGAGGATTGCTCGCGTTTTTATTGAGAATAGCAAATCCTTTTGGGGCATCAATTTCAGTGTTATTATAGCCGTATAGATATTCTACTGCTCGTTCAATTGAATCTTCTTCACTTGAATTGTCAATCAACAGCGATTTTTCAAAATCGGTTATGGAAATTTTATCGCGACAGATGTTGTATTGAAAACATTTCCAAATCGTATTTCGTGCTACGAGGTCGCCTCTCTGATATGCGTTATTAATTTCAGCAAATAGATTTTCTAATTCTTTTTTTGCCGACTTGTCACCAGAGTTTGCTGCCTCATTCAGACGTTGAAGAATGTCGAAACTGTATGTGAGTTCAAATTGTTTCATCATTAATTTTTTTTATGAGTTCTTACAATATCTTCGATTTCCGCTTTTGATATTTCATAATCGAAATCTTTATCTACACTACCACTTGGTATAGTATAGTTAATACTCTTGCCATTATTATCGTTCTTCTTAAATACCTTTGGTATTTTAGTTTTTAGTGATTGTACATTTTCTTTCGTGGAACAGTCTTTGTACATTGCTCTAATAAAGTAATATAATATAGCACTTGTTTTCAACCAAGCAAATGTTTGTGTGGTTCCTTTATTGAACAAATTGCAGAAATCATCAGTATTAGTGTGTGAATGTAAATATTGATTGTCTGTCTCTGCAAACAATCTATGTTTATTACCTACATCTTCCACCCTTGCCGCACTGTTTTTGTATTTGGCAAAGTTTTCATCCTTCTCACTTAAAAGGAGAAACGTTTGTCTTTTAATGGACTGTTTTAACTCATTGCATAAACTACGAATTTTTTCTTCATTGAAATCATCGGGGCAGTTTAGACAAACCAACTCATCATTATTGTCTAATAACGCTTTAAGTCTATCTATATCACCTCCTCTATTTATATATTCATCCAATTTTTGATGCAAGTCTTCATTATATGAATTATTATTGTAGCACGCCATTGCAGACACATCAGTGCTTATGTCTCTTTTTGTTTCTTCCATATTCTGATTGTTTAAATTTTCATACCCATATATTTGGTCATTTTTTCGTAAGCGATAATTGCATTGTATCCGAGGGCTGCTTCTTGAATTCCATATTCTGCCGCCCTTTTGTAATACTGTTTTGCAAGTTTCAAATTGCGCATAACGCCGCTTCCGTTTTGATACCTCGTAGCAACTTCGTGCATACACCAGGCGTCATTATATTCGTCAGCACCTTTCTTATACAACCCGAAAGCTTTTGCCTTATTGCATTTAACACCTATGCCATCAGAGTAACAAGCCGCAAGTCTCAATAGACCGTTCACACAGCCTTGTTCCTCAGATGTTTTGAACCATTCAATTGCTTGTGGAACATCCTTCTTCGCCAATTTGCCTGTTATGAGAATTGTACCGTAATCTGCCATTGCTTTTGCATCTCCGGTAGCAATTCGAGCTTGGAGTTTTTCGATGTTAGTTTCATCGGGACGCCAAGTTGCTATCACACTTATTCCGAGGCGTTCTAATGCCGCCTCTGTTTCTTCGGATTCTTGTGCCTCGTATGCCTGACGGTAATAGTTGACAGCCTTTGACTTGTCTTTTTCAACTCCAATGCCGTTTTCATAACATACTCCCATATAGAAATATGCGGTTTTGTAACCAAGATTCGCACTCTGTTCAAAGAGTTCCAAAGCCTTTGGAATGTCGCGGTCTACAATAAATCCTTCGTAGTAGCAACGTCCCAAGGAACAAATGCCTTGCGGATATTCCCTTTCGGCGCACTCTTTGTACATATTGTACGCTCGTTGGAGATTGATTTCTGTTCCGATGCCATTTTCCAAACAATATGCCAATTGGTGTTTGGCTTCGATACAATCCCTTTCCGCTGCCTTTTGGAACAATCCAAATGCTACAATGTTGTCTGACTCGGTCTTCTGTTTGAGTAGAATTTCACCTTGAAGATACTGCATTTGGGGATTATACTTGTATGCTTGAATATATTTTTGACATTGGTCGTATTGCTTATTATCGAATAGCTGTTTGGCTTTTTCGTATGCCTTGTCAAACGGCATCTCCGATTCAATACTTTCTGCTTCCAACATTTTTAGATACTCTAATGCCTGAGGCTGTCCATTGTCAGCGGCTTTCCTGTACCAGTACATTGCCGCATCCTTGTCAGGCTGCATATAGCCATCAATGCCCATATCATAGCAATAAGCGAGATGAAACTGTCCCTCCTCGTTTCCACGTTCAGCGGATTTTTTTGCCCATTCAAACGATTTCTTCTTGTCAACTTGGGTGCCCCATCCCTCCCAATAACAATTGCTTAACCAATCCATCGCCTCGGCATCGCCGAGTTCTGCCGACCTTTGGAAATACGCAAAGGCTTTGTCGTAATCTGTCGGCAATGTCCTGCCTGTGCAGTAAATAAAGCCTAAATGGAACATTGCTTTTGCATTGCCTTGTTTTGCCATAGATTCGAGCATAGACATACCCTTTGGAATGTCTGTCTTGTAGCCGAACATACCGCCTTCTACAAGCCACAATGCATCTGCTAATTCTTTGCCAATGTTGTCTGCCGCATCTTGTTTTACTTGTTCAAATGTGTTCATCGTTTATTTTTTTTACAGTTTATTACTATGTTTTTTATAATGTTTTGTTTTGAGGTTGTGTCTGCATTTTGATCTCGTCCATTCGGATCTGGGAGAAAAACAAGCCCATTCCCTTTCTCATTAACAAATACGTTTCGTAGTGTATCCACAATTTGTTTGCGAGTTTGTCTAATATCATATAGTTCTCTCATCAAATAATCGAAATAATATTTTTTTTCAATCCATTTGATTTTGATACCATCCTCTATCCCATCTTGAAACAATGACAAAAATACAGTTTCTTTTGTTTCTGTATCAATAAATTGCATTTTATATTTAGTGGACTTTTCTTCTTCCCCTTTTTCACTTTCAGTGCGTTTTTTTGATTCTTTCAATTCTTGAAAAAGAGTTCGTATTTTTTCATAGTCAAAACCATCAGGCATTGGAAGACTAAACCGTTTAAAATTCAATGTCTTCTTCAATTCCAGTTGAAAATCTTGGCTCGTATATATTTGAAGGACCAACTGCTTTATTGTTGCATTTTTCTGAATGTATTCGGTTGTAGTATATGCTTTTAAACGTTGAAAATTCTTATTCAGCGGCTCCGTTGAATCCTTCAAATCAAAAAAGTAATAAAAATTATCAACCATTTTTTTTGTTATAACGGCTTCTTTATTAGAATTTAATATGGCTATATCACTGATTAGTTTGTTATATTTTATTGCAAAATATATTTTTGTAGCCCAATCCTTAAAACTTCGTTGCCCCTCTTTACTTAATTCTGTTGACATCAAATTCTTAGCATCACCAATATCCCTATCATTAAAGACATCTTTCCATAGTTCGGGATTGGGTATTTCTGTGACATATTTTAACAAACTAATGATAAATTGCTCTTGTTCATCCTTTGTTAAATCACTATATTCAAATATAAGTTTCTCTATAAAGGGATACTTTTCAGTCTTAACTATCAAATTATCTATTTTACAAAATGATAGTTTGCCCTTGCCTTCCGTTTGCAAATACTCCAATCCGTCCATAGTTATTCCATTTTGTCTGCCAATAGTACATAATCTGGATTCTCAGACATCTTGAAGTATTTAACTGCCGAACGTCTGTTGTGCAAATGCTCATAATAGTAATTACCCAAACCAATGAACGCATTTTTTACACCTGCCTTTGCCGCGTTAATGAGCAATGGATATGCATCTTCGGGGTTAACTTGCAAAAGCATCATCCCCATATAGTAGAAGCCCTGCGGGTCATTTCGGTTAATACATTTTTGATAACATTCTTCGGCTTTTGATTTATCCTTTTTGGTACCATAGCCATTTTCATAACAAAAACCTAAGCCCAATAGTCCATCCACACAATCTTGTTGTGCTGATTTCGAGAAACATTCAAATGCATCTCCGTATTTTTGAAGTTGAAAAAAACAATCTCCACTCAGGGATTGAAGTTTTGCATCGTTGGGATATAGGTCTGCATAGTCCAAGGCTTTGTAATAGTCATCTTGTGAAAAAGCCGATTTTGCAGCATTAAATGCTTCTTCTGCTGAAACGCTTGTAGTCTTAATGTCTTCAAACATTGACCTACTACAATCAATTATGAACTTGGCTTGTTCACTGCCAAGATTTGCTGCCTTTGTACAAAGTTCAAGGGCCTTCACCTTGTCTTTTTTTACATAGCATCCTCTTTGATACATATACGAAAGGGCTATCAATGCATCACTGTAATCTTGCTCGGCTGCTTCTTTGAATAGCTCGAAGGCTTTTGGGTCATTTTTTTCTATACCTTTGCCGTCTTTATAACACATTCCGAGGAGGTACTGCGCTTTCGGATATCCATAGTCAGCCGATGGTTGCAGATATTCAACAGCCTTGCCGTAATTGTCGTCCTGATAGCATTTCTTGCCGATAATATATAACGACACAGGGTCGAGGTCTTTCGATTCGAAATAGTTGGGGTTGATACGTTTTATATCTTCAATTGTGTCAGGACATACGTCCAGTGCTTTTTGATAATATTTGATTGCGGTTTTATTGTCTTTGAGACATTTTTCGTAATACAATCCCAACCCACGGTATCCGAAATCATTACCATTTTCAAGACATTTGTTGAAATACTCGTAAGCCAGTTGTGTGTTTTGCTCTACACCTATGCCTTCCAAAAGCATAGATCCAATTGCATACAATGATTTTTGGTCGCCAAGCGATGCCGCTTGTTTGAACAAATCAAAGGCAACCTTGTCATTGTGTTCAACGCCGTAACCTGCCTGATAATGCAATGCCACTTTGGCAATAGCCTCAGCATTGCCAAGTGCTACTGCTTTGTTGTAAAAGTCAACAGCTTCTTTGTATTTGCCAAAATAGTGATTGAAATCACCAATTTTGCAAATGTTGGCTGCATTATCGGGATTCTTCTCAAACTCGTCAAGGCATTTGAGCCATTCGAGCATACGATATTTTTCGTATTCAGGGTTTGAGTTGTCAGTTCGTTTATCATTGCTAAGATAATGGTCTGAACCTCCAACCATTTTTTGCATTATCCTTAGATTATGCTGGTATATTTCGTCAATGTTTTCCATAGCGATTTTTTTTGTTTGACGTTGCAAAGATAGAAATTAATTTTTTGTAAAAAACGCCTAAAAGGACAATTTAGACATTTCTTAGACAATCGAGATTTTTTCCCATTTGTCGTTGAATCAGAGGTCTTTGGTGCTTACTTTCTTCGTATTCCTTTTTGCTTGGAATATACAAAAAGCCCCCCTACGATAAGCTGTCGTGGGAGGGCAATTACATTATTTAGTGTTTTGCGGGCGAGCCGCCCATATTCCAGCGAGCCGCCCACATTTCGATTAGTGCTCCAATTTGATAGTCTCGGTGGTGATGTCGGCTACCTCGCTCGGTCCGAAATACTGGATTGGTCCGGGATAGACGTATGCCGTCTCGATAGCCCATTCGTCGCGTTTGGATGCGAAGAACTTGAAGGGGCCGCCGTCGAGTTTTACGAGAGCCTTCTGGATTACGGGCTTCATCTTGCCGTTGCGCTTCTCCATGTTCATCATTGCGGTGATAGGAATACCGCCTGCGAGCCATTCGGTGGCGGGTTTGGTGGTGTTCCTTACGGACGACATATAGCCGGTCTTGCCAGAATTGATGAGCAATGCAGCTACGCGGCCGAGGGAGTAGCAATAGTCGGCGTCGAAGTTGGACGGAGCGGCGCACCTGCCTTCATAGCCGAAGAAGTGGTGCTGAGTGGAGAATTTGCCGTTGTACTTGCCTTCCTTCTTCCATTGTGCGAGTTTCTTGCCAACCATTTCGGCGAGGAGTTGCTCGGTCTCGATGAGCGATACCTGAACGTTGCCGTGCGGGTCGCGCTCCAATGCGAGTTGCTTGGAAACTGCGGGGGGCAGGCTCTTGAAGAGTTCTGCGTTTTCCTTGGAGAGTTTGCCGAGTACGTAGTCGATTTTCTGGTCGGCGGGGATGGTGTCAAACTCTGCCTGGTTTGCAGCGAGCATATCGTTGAGTTCGGCGATGAGTTTCTTGATGGCGGGGATAAACTCGATCAATCCTTCCGGTACGAGCACGATGCCGAAGTTCAATCCCTTGTCGGCGCGGTTCTTGACGGCTGTTGCAATGTATGTAACAACGTCGTCGAGGGTCTGGTTCTTAGCCTCAACTTCTTCGCCGATGAGGGTGATGTTGGGCTGGGTCTTCAATGCGCACTCCAATGTAACGTGGCTTGCCGAGCGACCCATCAATTTGATGAAGTGCCAGTATTTCTTTGCGGAGTTGGCGTCGCGCTCGATGTTGCCGATTACCTCAGAATATACCTTTGTAGCGGTGTCGAAGCCGAAGGAGGTCTCAATCATTTCGTTTTTGAGGTCGCCGTCGATGGTCTTGGGACAGCCGATTACCTGGATGCCGGTCTTCTTGGCGAGGTAGTATTCTGCGAGTACGCAGGCGTTGGTGTTGGAATCGTCGCCGCCAATGATTACGATGGCGTTGATATTGAGTTTCTTGCAGATTTCGAGACCCTTGTCAAACTGCGATTCTTCTTCCAATTTGGTACGACCCGAACCGATGATGTCGAAGCCGCCGGTGTTGCGGTATTCGTCCACGATTTCTTTGGTGAGTTCGATGTACTTGTGGTCAACGAGACCCGAAGGACCGCCGAGGAAGCCGTAGAGTTTTGAGTCGGGGTTGATGGCCTTGATGCCGTCGAAAATGCCGGAGATTACGTTGTGTCCGCCGGGAGCCTGACCGCCCGAAAGGATTACGCCAACGTTGATGGCTTTTGCAGCGGCAGCCTTGTCGCCGTTTTCAAAAGTTACGATTGGCAGACCGTAAGTGTTGGGGAACAGTTTCTTGATTTCCGCCTGGTCAGCGACAGATTCGGTCGCCTTGCCTTCCACGATAACGGGATTGCCGGTGATTGACGCCGGCATTTTGGGCTGGTATGCAGCCCTCGCAATTTGTAAAGGACTTTTCTTCATTGTAAAGTTTTGTTATATTGTTTTGATGTGTTTTCTTCAAGTGGCAAAGATATGAAAAATATGGAGATGTGCAAAAAATATTTTTGATGCCGACGCATAAAAATATTTTGTCATCTCACCATTTGTCTAAATCGACATTGCAATTCGTTCAATCTGAGCATCAGTGCATCGAAGTCCAATGGGTTGCCATAGATGAAACTTGATTGCATTGCCTCGTAATCTGAGCGTAGGCGTTGGAGAATATCGCCCGTAGGACAAAACGTGATTTTGTCTGCCTCGTTGAGCGAATAATCTATGCCGCCCAGATGATAAAATTTTTTCCGATGTTCAATAATTTCGGAATATAGAGTTGAGTTATTGAGGGCAGATTTCCCGTATTCGGTATCCATCAGACGTTCCAAATCGTAGAGATGGCGGCTCATCCTCAGTGTGCGCGGATTGTTGCGTTGAAATTCTTCGTTGAGCAAAAATGCTTTTTCAAGGAATGTCCTTGAAGGTGATACTGTGGCGATGTCGCAGTATGTGTCGCTATCTTCATCACCAAAATGTTCGTTAATTAAAGAAGTTATGTGTTTGATTTCAAATGGTTCTCGCATAGAGAGACAGCTAATTTCTATTTTGACAACGGGTTTTACGTATGTGTGGAGCGATTTGAAGATGCTCGGATAGTGAACCAAAAGCACTGTCGGGTCGGCATCGTGGTCTATTGGTATTTCTCCATTCCCGGTAAGGCGTGTTGATACAGCCTCCACTTTGGCAGGAAGTCTATTGGCTGTCAGTTTTTGTTCCAATTCTTTTTTGAGTTCGCCAACCACGAAGTCCCTTGAAGCCTTGCGAAGCATTTTGATTTGGTTGTTGTTGTCGCATTTTGCACAAGCCAAATGTTTTTCTGCGAAGAAAAAATCCTTATAAAGAGCAATGTCAATGTCCTCGCTGAAACGGTTGATAATGTTCCAACCTTTGCTCAGACTTGTGCCGCCTTTGAATAGAAGATACTTGGATACGCTCAGGCTGAATAATGATTTAAGAACGGTGGACACCCACCAATCTTTCTCTACCGCTTCCTGAGCAATGTTTTTCAATTCCGCTATGTGTCCGATCATATACAGACGGTCGGCATAGTTGTTATCTATCCATCTTGTCATTTGTGATTTCGTTTTTAATTTTTGTCAATACTTTGCGAATCCACGCAGGGGCAATAAGTACATCCTTCTGCCAGGTCTTGTCTTCGGGATGTTCTTTTAGTAGTGTTCTGATGGTTTCGATATGACTGTCGGTCATGTTGTCCTTGCCAATCGCTTTTAATGCCTGGACAAGGACTGGCAGCAAATTGCCTTTGTATGAAAAATTTTTTGGAACGCTGCGTTTCAGATGTATTGTCTGTTTGCCAATTTTGATTTCTCTTGCCGAACCGTTTGTAATATATTCTGGGTTCATTGGAATTTGTGTAGAAAGTCCAAGCCTATTAATTGCAGTATTTCCGGTGGGCAATATTTGGGCGTTGTCGCGTTTTGCAACAGCCGTTATTATATCGTCTAATGGCGGATATACTATTCCAAATTTGCTTTTCATAGGTTTGAGATATATGCCGAATGCAATTCTCACAATAATCCCTTGTCCGCACAGGTCAGACAATACCTGACGGACATATTCATCGTCATAGAGGGGAAAGCTATTATTGAAAAACAGACTCCCATCCCGGCTTTTGCTGATGTTGTTCCTTATTTCTTCTACTACTGCCATATCCAAAGAGTTAATATCTAAAAACACTCACAATTTTTGCAAAAATTTGTGAGTATCTCGATGGCAAAAATAGTTGATTTGTTGTAAATAAACAAATAAATTTTTGATTTTTTGAAAAATAAAAAAACACTCACAATTTTTGCAAAAATTTGTGAGTGTTTTTTTTATTATTGTGCTGATTCTTCCTCCAATTTCCCATCCGCATACACTGTTCCGTTTTGGCGTATTGGGATGTCGCAGGTGTTGATTGTTTCGCTGAGGTTGTCGGCGCGATCCTGGATGTAGATTTCGTAGCGGATGGTGTCGTAGTTGATGTATAGCGATGGCGTGGTCATTGTAACAATCACTTCCGCACGGAGGTATTTGTTTTGCCCGATGGGCTGTTTGTACGGGATGCGGTAGGTGTATGTGGTGTCGCCGGTGCGCTCGTATTGTCCGTTTTCCTTCTTGAAAACGGTGATGAACAGGTTTCGGAGGCTGTCTTTGTCTTCGCGGTTGAGACCGAGGTTGCCGTCGCCGTCGATTACTTGCAGCGTTATTTCTTGGAGTTTTACCTTGTTGTCGAGTTCGTCGATGGTGTCGGCGAGGAATACTTTCTTAAATTCCACTCTCGGGATTTCGGAATATGTCTCCAAGTCTTTGCAGCTTGCGGCGGCAATCATTGCGGCTATGACAATCGTCGCCGCTAATATGGTGGCTCTTATGTTCATTTATTTTTTTCTGAAGAATATTTTGATTGGCACGCCGCAGAAGTCGAAGTCTTTGCGGAGTCGGTTTTCAATGTAACGCTTGTACGGGTCGCGGATGTACTGCGGCAGGTTGCAGAATAGTGCAAATGTCGGGTAGTACGTCGGCAACTGTGTGGCGTATTTTATCTTGATGAATTTGCCCTTCACTGCCGGCGGACGGTACTCCTCCACGTATTGCTGGATGCACTGGTTGAGTTTTGATGTTGGGATTTTGCGGGTGCGGTTTTCATATACGTGGATTGCTTCCTCCATTGCTTTGAGGATGCGCTGTTTGGTAACAGTGGATGTGAAGATTACCGGCACGTCGTCGAATGGTTCGAACTGTTTCCTTACGTATTCTTCGTATTTTTTTGTGGCGTTGTCTTCCGACTTGTCCACGAGGTCCCATTTGTTGACGCAGACCACGAGGCCTTTGTTGTTTTCCAAGATGATGCGGAATACGTTCATGTCCTGCGATTCCACACCTTGTGTGGCGTCGAGCATGAGGATGCAGACGTCGGCTTGTTCGATTGCGCGGACGGAGCGCAGGGTGGAGTAAAATTCTATGTTTTCTGTTACCTTGTTTTTCTTGCGGAGACCGGCGGTGTCCACGAGTATAAAATCGTGTCCGAATTTGTTGTAACGGGTGTTTACCGTGTCGCGTGTGGTGCCGGCGATTGGGGTTACGATGTTGCGCTCTGTGCCGGTGAGTGCGTTGATGAGGGACGATTTGCCTACGTTTGGACGGCCTACGACGGCTATCTTGGGTATGCCTTCCTCGTCATCTACACTTTCGTCGGTGAAAGATGCGGTGACTGCGTCGAGTAGTTCGCCTGTGCCTGAGCCGGTGTTGGCGCAAAGTGAGAACACTTCGCCCATGCCGAGCGCGTAGAAGGCTGATGTTTCGAGGTGCAGTTCGGGGTTGTCGCTCTTGTTGGCGGCGAGGAATACGGGCTTGCCTGCCTTGCGGAGCATTTCGGCTATGGTCTCGTCGCCGGCTGTAACGCCAAGCATCGTGTCAACCATAAATAATATTACGTCCGCCTCTTCGATGGCGAGGTGTACTTGTTTTTTGATTTCGTTTTCGAGTATGTCGTCGGAGTTGTTTACGTAACCGCCGGTGTCGATTACCGAAAATTCTTTGCCGTTCCAGTCAGATTTTCCGTAGTGGCGGTCGCGTGTTACGCCCGCAGTCTCGTGCACGATGGCTTCGCGGGTCTGTGTAAGTCTGTTGAATAATGTGGATTTGCCTACGTTAGGGCATCCTACTATGGCTACTATGTTGCTCATTTTGGGTTGGTTATTCTGCCTTAGTGTTAAGGAAATTTTCAATTAAAGCCGTCGCTTCGTCAGCGCGGTCTGGGGACACAAGTAGTTCTACGTATGGGTCGAATCCTTGCTCTGCCCATCCGTTTTCGTTGTCGCCGGCGTTGCGGTTTTTAGCGTATGATTCTATTCCGTGGCTTTGGAGTAGCTTCATTACCATGTTGACGTCTATTGCGAGTCCGCTGAATACTATTACCGACTGATTTTCCATGATTTTGGGATTTAGTTTATATTGTCTGTGTGGCTGCAAATATACAGATAATTCCCAAATTGTGCAAATTTTTTTTAAGTTGCTGATTTATTCTTCGTTGCCTTGGCCCGAAATTTCTACTTTTAGTATGAAGTAGTCGGTGCCGTTTACAGGTATGAAAAGGTATTCGAGTTTGCCGTCGGTCTTGCGAGCGATGTCGATGAGTCCGAGGCCTGCGCCGCCTTTTGATGATATTGTGCCTTCTTTGAGTTGCTTTTTGTACATTGCGTTGAGCTCTTCCTTTGTGGCGTTGTTTACGCAGTCGAGGGCTTGTGTTAGGTGCAGGATGTCGTGCTTTGATACTTTGTTGGCAGTCATTATATAATATATGCCGTCCTTGCGTCCTATCATGAATAGACCGTTGATGAGGCTAAATTCCGTCTGGAACTCCGTGCTGTGTTTCTGCATGTTTTGGAGGATTTCCACGAGGGAGTGGTGCACGCGGCGTTTCACTTGTTTTTCCTCGTTGTTTTGCTCCATCTCGGCTTCGTTTTTCTCGGTGAACATTTTCACTACTTGGTGTGTGAATTTGCCGATGTAAACTACCGATATGCCGTTCTCTATCAGCTCGTCGTATAGGGCTAATACGTTGTGCATGAAGTTTATGTCGAGTTCCATTGCGGGATTCTTTGTACTCATGGTCTTGGTGTGTTGGTTTATGTTTCGCAGTTTATATTGCAAAAGGCGTGCAAAACGGTTGCCGCCGGTTAATTTTTTTCGTCCTCTTTCTTGTCGTCGAGGTATTCTTTGAGTTCCATTACGGTAGCCCTGATACCTTGGAGTGTTTTTACAAGCTCAAAGTTTGATACCCCGTTTTTGGTTTTGAGGTAGTTTTTTGCGCCTTCGAGCGTCATGCCACGGTCCTTGACAAGGTAGTGAATCTTGTGGATGTTTTCGATGTCTTTTTTCGTAAACTGACGGTTGCCCTTTTGGTTTTTCTTGGGGCGGATAATCGGAAATTCCTTTTCCCAATATCTTATCAACGAGGTGTTTACGTTGAACATCTTAGCCACTTCGCCGATGGAGTAGTAGAGCTTGTCGAGCTTCTCAATCTGCTCGCTCGTTATCATTTCCATCTCTTCATCCGTTGTCAATGTGATTGCTTCGTTTTCCATATATAGTGTTTTTTTGTTTTCAATTACTTCAATTACTTCAATTACTTGTTTTTAATCCAACGCCAGTCCCCTTGTTTCGGCTATCTTTGCCACCTTGTTCCATTGTTGAGGCTTGAGCGATGCAAAGAAGTAGTTGACGGGGTTGGTTGCCTTGCCGTTGTATTGCACTTCGTAGTGCAGGTGTGGTGTGAGCGATTTGCCGGTGTTGCCCACGAGACCGATAACGTCGCCGCGTTTCACTTTTTGTCCACGGCGCACCATGTATTCGCTTACATGGGCGTATAGGGTCTTGTAACCGTTGTTGTGATTAATAATAATGTGTTTGCCGTGCTCCCTCATGTCGCCTATGAACTCCACGGTGCCGTTGGCTGTGGCGTGGATTTCGGTGCCTGTGTTTGCGGCGATGTCGATTCCGTTGTGCATTTTGGGCGTTTTGTAGATTGGGTCGAGCTTTTTGCCGAATCCATAATATATAATGTCCACTTGTGCGTGCTCCACTGGCAGTATCGAGGGCAGGCATTTGAGGTCTTCGCCGCCTTGCGCGAGTTTGTATTGGAGTCCGCTGAATGTTTTTTCTTCTTCGTTGAGTTTGCGGCAGCTGATTTCGGTCATCGCGGCCACGAGGTTTTTGAGCGAATCTTCGCTTTGTATCTTGGTGTATGTTTCACGGCGTTGAGCCTGGTTGTCAACGTCCATCTCTGTCTCGAAGATGGCTCTGTATAGATCCTTGTCGCGTTGTTCGATGTCTTTGAGCACGGAGTCCACCCTGTCGTATTTGAGGCTCAGGGCTTCGTATTCCTGCTGCATTGCGATGTTTTCTTCTTCGATCTTGGTCTGTTTTGGAGTCTTTATAGTATATGATATGGTAAGGAACACGACGATGCCTATCGTCAGCGTGGCGAGAGCCTGCGTGGCGATGCGTATGGCGATTTTGCGCCATTTGTGTTGTTCCTCTTTCTCGTATCCGAGCGAATCTGGGTCGAATCTGTAGTTTCCGTCCGACATGTTGTTAGAGTGTTTTTTGCTTTGAAATGTATCGCAAAATTAAAAAAAAAAATAATAAAAAAAAACAAGTTGACATTTTTTTAGCAAAAGTAAAAAAAAATGTGTATATTTGCGGTGTAAGAAAAAGAGACCTGTATTTCATTTGTGGCATAATAAATGCAGGGTAATTATATAAGTACGCGATGCGTGTAGTGTTGACGTACTATATTGCAAACAATTGAATCTTAATGCATTATGGAATATAAGCTTAAGACAGACGATGTAAAGCGTCGTTTCCGAGAGTATGAAGTGTCGGGGGATGTGACGGTCCAGAATCTCGAGCCGTTGGTGGCGGAGATGAAGGATTGCGTGTCTTCTTGCGACGAACTCTGCATCAATTTGGTGGGCATAACGGAGTTTGACACGTCCGCGCTGCAGTTTTTTTATGCAGTCAAAAACAGTTTTGTTCGCGACCGCAAGAAGTTGCGCGTTACGTGCGACCTGGCGCCCGAGGTGTCGCAGTTGCTTGCCAACTGTGGAGTTACCGACCTGGCGCACGTGCTGTCGTTTGGCGTGGAGCAGCCTGATGCTCCGAGTAAATGAACATAATATATATAATAACATATCAATCAAATGGCAAAGACAATACTCATAGTGGATGATTCGGAAAGCATCCGCGAAGTAGTGAATTTCACGTTACAGACAGCGGGGTTCGAGGTATTCGCCGCCGGCAACGGTAAGGAGGCGGTGGAATTGCTCGACGGCCGCACAATCGACCTCGTGATTACCGACCTGCACATGCCAGAGATGGATGGCATAGAGCTTATCAAATATATCCGCGCCACTGCCGGATATAGCCGCGTGCCTATCCTGTTTTTGACTACCGAGTCGCAGCTGGCCAAGAAGATAGAGGCCAAGGACGCGGGTGCTACCGGATGGATTATCAAGCCATTCGTGCCGGCAAAGCTTTTGGCGGCCATAAGCAAGGTAATCCGGTAGCGAGCGGCTTCGCACACACTTTCCGCAATTAGTAAGGTAATCCCAACATTTTCAATGAAGTAGAGCGATGGACAATTTTCAAAAGAAATTCCTCGATGAGGCAAGCGACTTGGTAAGTCAGTTGGAACAGGCGCTTCTCACCTTGGAGCAGGACATGGACAATCCGGAGCTGGTGGACAGCATCTTCCGGATCATGCACTCGCTCAAGGGTGGGGGAGGTATGTTTGGTTTCGACAACATCTCCAACTACACCCACCGCCTTGAAAACATGTATGACCTCGTGCGTCAGAAAAAGCTCAAGGTAACAAGGGAGATGCTCGACATCACTTTCGAATCTGCCGACCACATCACAAGTATGCTCAACGACGACGGCTCCAAGACCGCCGCCATCAAGCAAAACGAGGAAATCCTCAACAAGCGTATCGAGGCTATCCTCGACGGCGACTCTATGTCGGTGGTGGTAACGGCTTCGTCTGAAGACGAACAAAAGGGGCATGGTACATCGTCCTATTATGTGAAGGTGAAGCCTTACGAACATATCCAGCGCAACGGCACCAACCCTCTGCTGCTCATCGACGAGCTTGTAGGGCTTGGCAGGGCCAAGGTCAATATCTTTTACAGCAGCATCCCCGATTTTGAGGGCCTCGTGTATGACGACACTTACGTGTGGTGGGAGGTAATACTTGCCACGGAGCAGGACGAGGACGCTATCAAGGACGTGTTTATTTTCGTGGAGGACGATTGCGACATTGTGGTCAAAAAGCTCGCCGATGGTGATATTTTCACCTTCGAAGGCATCGAGCCGCTGTTGCAGTGCGGGCACGACTTCCCGTTTGACCTCGAGAAAATCACAAAACTCGCCCAGGCCATCAACGCTCTTGAAAAGGCAAAGAGCAACGCCGAGAAGAAGGCGGCAGAAGGAAACAAGGGCGACGAGCACATCAAGAAATTCGCCAAGGAATCGTCGATTTCGGGCATCAGGGTGGCGTCAGAAAAGATAGATTCGCTTATGAACCTCGTGAGCGAGCTTATCACCACGCAGGCGGGGCTCAATCTCTACGCCGACCGCGAGAAGAACGCAGAGCTCACGCGCATTGCCGAGAGCCTCGAAAACATCTCGCGCCAATTGCGTGATACGGCATTCAGCATCACCTTGATACCAATAGACTACCTTGTTACGAGGTTCCGACGCTTGGTGCGCGACCTTTCTCGCGAAGTGGGCAAGGAGATAGAATTTGAGGCGAAGGGTGCAGAAGTGGAGCTCGACAAGTCGCTGATAGAAGGCATATCGGAACCCTTGATGCACATCCTGCGCAATAGCGTGGATCACGGCATCGAATCCGCAGCCGAGCGCAAGGCTGCTGGCAAGTCGCCCACCGGCAAAATCACATTGCAGGCATATTATTCGGGCAGCCAGGTGGTGATTGCTGTAACTGACGACGGTCAAGGTATGAACCCCGACAAAATCAAGCGCAAGGCTATCGAGAAGGGTCTCATTGCTTCCGATGCGCAGCTTTCTGACAAGGAGGCAATCGATCTGATATTCATGCCGGGCTTCTCCACCTCGGAGAAGGTTACCAACATCAGCGGACGCGGGGTAGGCATGGACGTAGTGAAACGCAAGGTCTCGGACATTCGTGGCACGGTGTCGGTGGCGTCGGAGCTTGGCGAAGGCACCACTATTACAATAAGCCTGCCGCTTACGTTGTCCATCATAGACGGTATGCTGGTGCGCATAGCAGATGTCGATTATATCATTCCATTGTCGGTAATCGACACCATCTTTGCCGTGGAGCACGAGAAGATTGCGTCGTCGTTCCAAAATGTAATCAACATCGAGGGCGTGCAATACCCGTTCTATTACCTCCGCGACGAGTTTGGCATAGCTGGCGATGCGCCCGAGCGAGAAGAGATTATCATGGTCAAGTACGAAGACAGGAAGATTGGCGTTGTAGTTGACAATATCACCGGCGAGTACCAGGCGGTATTGAAACCGCTCGGCAAGCTCTACCGCAGCCAGGACATCTTCTCCGGAGCGTCGATACTTGGCGACGGCACGGTGGCTCTCGTACTCGATACCCACAAGGTAATCAACAAGTTTACCCGGTACAACGACATTGTGTAGGCTATTAGCCACACATTATATATATAAGGTAAGTAACATTATAAACTAAACATATTATGGAACACGAAACAGGCTCTTACATATCCTTCGTACTTGGCGAAGAGTATTTCGCCATCAATGTTACGCAGGTGCTCAACATATTGCAGCTTGTGCAGATTACCAAGGTGCCAACTGCTCCCGAGTACATGAAGGGTGTCATCAACCTTCGTGGCACGGTGCTACCCATCATTGATATCCGTATCAAATTTGGTATGCCGCCCATCGAGTACAAGAGGGACACGGTAATCCTTGTGCTCAATGTCGAGATAGACGGCGAGACTGTGAACGCTGGTATCCTTGTGGACGCAGTGAAGGAAGTTTTTGAGATAAACACCGAGGAGATACTGCCGCCGCCGGGCATCGGGTCCAAATACAAGTCGAAGTTTATCGACGGCGTTTACAAGATGAGCGACGACCGGTTTGTGATGCTGCTCGACATCGACAAGGTATTCTCCACCGACGAACTTGTGATGATGGCGGCTACCACCGACACCACCGAGGCTCAACAGGCTGAAACTGTAGAATAAAAGCGAAAGAATGGAAATCAACCCGATCTCATTTTTCGAAGCGAAGCTGTCCGATGCTGACTTCTCTCGTCTGAGCAAGTTCATCTACAATCAGTACGGCATCAAGATGCCGGAGGCTAAGCACATCATGTTGCAAAGCCGATTGCAGAAGAGGCTCAGGGCGTTGCAGATGCCATCGTTCTCGGAGTATGTCGATTATGTGTTTTCGCCGGCGGGCAGTTCGGAGATTGTACACATGATGGACGTGGTGTCCACCAACAAGACCGACTTCTTCCGCGAAAACCAGCACTTCGAGTACCTGCTCGACACGGTGCTGCCGGAGTTGCACGACATCTGCCGTCAAAACTTCGTAAAAGTGTGGTCGGCTGGATGTTCGTCCGGCGAGGAGCCATACACTCTGGCGATGGTGCTATCAGAATATGCTTCCAAAGTGCGCGGGTTTGACTTCTCGATACTTGGCAGCGACCTCAGCACCATTGTGCTCGACAAGGCTGTTACTGCCATCTACCCGGAGGAAAGGGTTGACGTGATACCATACGACCTCAAGAAAAAATACCTCCTGCGCAGCAAGGATCGCACGAAGCCCACTGTGAGGATAGTGCCGGAATTGAGGCGCAAGACGAGCTTCATGAGGCTCAATTTTATGGACGACACATATAATAATGTGCCCAACAACTTCGACATCGTTTTCTGCCGCAACGTGTTGATATATTTCGACCGTCAGACGCAGGAGGCTGTCATCAACAAAATCTGCCGTCATCTCAGGAGCGGGGGATACTTCTTCCTCGGGCACTCCGAATCGGCGGCGGGCATCAATGTACCGCTCAAGCAATTGAAGCCCACGGTATTCAAGCGGCTGTAATGGCAATTGACGGCTACATTTATAATACGACAACAAGGAGAAACTCAACATAATAGGAACAGGCTACTAAACACGTATATTATGGAAAATGCTACAAGTTATATAAGCGATGACGTGTTGCTGACCGAACTCAGCAAGCGCGTAGAGAGATATAAGAACGCTGTTGACAATCTCAACTCGATGAACAAGCAACTCCTCGACCTCAACCACAAGCTCGCGGAGAGCGAGGCTATGAAGAGCCACTTCATATCCAACATCACAAACGAGATTATCAACCCGTTTGCGTCGATATTGGGACTCTCAAAAAGCATCACCGAGTGCCCTGCTACCGAGGTGGACCGCATGAAGCGCATGGCGGCGATGATCAATAGTGAGGCGTTCAATCTCGACTTCCAGTTCAAAAACATCTTTGCAGCGGCGGAGATAGAGGCGGGCAACATGCAGCCCATCATCGCCGTCACCAATATAGACGAGATGCTCGCCAACCTTATGGATCTGTATTCGAGGGAGATAGCGCGCAAGAGGCTCACCAGAGTGCTCACAAACCTTGGCGACGAGAAGCCTTTGCTCTTCAAGACCGACGCCGACAAGCTCACAATGGTGATTTCCAACCTCCTGTGCAACGCCATCAACTTCAACCGTCCCGACAAGAAGGTGGAAATCCAGTATGCCCGCAACGGCAACGGCGAACTCGTAATAAAGGTAATCGACGAAGGCCTCGGCATTTCGGAGGAAAACCAGAAGATTATCTACGACCGTTTCCGTCGTCTCGACAACGGCATCAATTCTCTCAACCGTGGACATGGCCTCGGCCTCTCCATCAACAAGGCGTACATCGACTTTCTCGGCGGTCGTCTCGCATTGGAGAGCAAGGAGAATGTAGGCACCACTTTTACGGTAACGATACCAGAATCGCAGACCGTAAGCAACGACTATTCCGAGGATGCCAACGAGGTGTTCTTCGGCGATGAGGAGATTTTCTGATATAATCAAGTTGACAAAAACGCAGTGATATGACAAGACACTTCCTATACCCGTCCACGATGTTCGCATCGGCGCAGCCGGCCGAGGTTACCACAATCTTGGGGTCGTGCGTCGCCGTGTGCCTGTGGGACCGGTATCTTGGCATCGGCGGCATCAACCATTATATGCTCCCCACTTGGAACGGCATGGAGCTCGCCTCGCCCAAGTATGGCAATATTGCCATTGAGAGGCTGACGGAACGAATGTTGCAGCTCGGATGCAAAAAAAACAACCTTGTCGCCAAGGTATTTGGCGGCGGCGAAGTAATCACGGTGTCTTCTTCTTCCATGCACATTGGCGAACGCAACGTCATGGTGGCTGAGGAGATGCTTATGGAACAAAACATCCCGATCATTGGACGCTCCACAGGAGGCAAGAACGGGAGAAAAATCATATTCAATACACACACCGGCGAGGTGCTGCAATGCTACATAAAAAACAGCTTGAGCAAGTAACGCCTTCCTTGGTGCGCAAACATCCAAAAAAAACTTTTTTGATTGAGATATGTCGTTAGAAAACAAGAAAATACGTGTCCTGATAGTGGACGATTCGGCAGTGGTGAGGCAGACGATGTCGTCGATATTGCAGACCGACCCTGACATTGAGGTCATGGGCACGGCGGGCGACCCTTACATCGCTGCCAAGCGTATTCAGATGGAAGTGCCTGACGTCATTACGCTCGATGTTGAGATGCCACGCATGGACGGCATCACTTTCCTGCGCAAGATAATGACACAGCACCCTATACCCGTGCTCATCATATCGAGCCTTACGGAAGAAGGCAGCCAGACCGCCCTCAAGGCGTTGGAGTATGGCGCCGTGGACGTGATTGCAAAGCCAAGGATGGACACCAAGGAGTTCATCGAAGAATCGCGCATCAGGCTCATCGACGCTGTGAAGACGGCATCGAGAGCCAAATTGTTTCCTAAACGTTCCGTGCTCCGCGTGGAGCCGAAGCTGTCGGCAGACGCTGTGATACCCAAAGCTCCTACTCTCAGCATGATAAAGACCACTGATGTAGTAGTGGCGGTAGGTGCGTCCACTGGTGGCACAGAGGCTCTCAGGGTGTTTCTCGAAGCATTGCCTGCCGACTGCCCTGGCGTGGTGATAGTGCAGCACATGCCCGAAAATTTCACGCGCTCGTTTGCCAATAGGCTCAACGACCTCTGCACCATCAATGTAAAGGAGGCGCAGAATGGCGACGCTGTGATACCTGGACACGCGCTCATCGCCCCCGGCAATAAGCACATGCTGCTCAAAAGGTCGGGCGCCAAATATTACGTCGAAGTAAAGGAAGGCCCGCTCGTCAATAGGCACCGCCCGTCGGTGGACGTGCTCTTCCGCTCCACAGCGAGGTATGCAGGAGCCAACGCCATTGGCATCATCATGACAGGCATGGGCGACGACGGAGCCAAAGGTCTTCTCGAGATGAGGGAGGCGGGTGCTAAGACCGCCGCTCAAAACGAAGAGACCTGCGTAGTATATGGAATGCCCAAGGAGGCAGTGAAGCTCGGCGCGGCAGACCAAGTGCTTCCGCTCGAAAAACTGGCACAATTTGCCGTGAAGCCATTTTAGAATACAAAAAAATGGTATTTAAATTGTAATACAATTGTAGGGGCGTTGCTTGTCAATGTTCCGAAAAAAATACAAACATTAAACAAAGGAAAACAATTATGGGTAAACGTAAAGTATTGGTGGTGGACGATATTTTTGCCAACCAGTTTCTGCTTGCTTCGATGCTTGAGGAGATGGATTGCAACATACGCACGGCGTCCAACGGGCAGGAAGTGTTTGACGCTCTTGCTGACGAAATGTTCGACATCATATTCATGGATATCGAAATGCCGGTGATGAACGGCATTGAGGCTACAAAAAAGCTGAAGTCAGACCCCCGCTACTCTCACATACCCGTAATAGCCCTCACAGCGCACAATCTGGAGGAGTTCAACGAAATGTTTGCGGGTACAGGTTTCGACGGGCTGCTTGAAAAGCCATACTCGTGCGAAGGCATCTCCGATATATTGACTAAATTTTAATACTGATGGGGTATGAAAAAGAAAACGCAAAATAACGCCGCTTATTCCTACACCGTGTTGGGTCTCCTGATCGGTACGGGCTTTATGGCTGTTATGGTGTTCCTGGAGCTTGTATTTCAGGGCAAGCCGATTACATTCGAGCTTGTGGTGGAAGCATTCAGGGACAGTCCTACTATGTGGATATACCTGGTGCTGCCATTCTTGTTTGCCGCATTCGGCTATTATACCGGGCATGAGCTTCAGCACCGCATCGACGACCTCAGCAACGACATCGCCAACGAGCAATCGAAATCGAGGATGATTTTCGACTTCGTGGAGAAGATGCGACAGGGACAGACCGACGTACAGTACGATGTGCGCGAGGGCGACGAAATCGGCAAGTCGCTCATCAACCTCCGAGACGAGCTCAAGCGTTCGCAGGAGGAAGAAAACATCCGTAAAAACGAAGACAAGGAACGCCACTGGATTACGGAAGGTATGGCAAAGTTTGGTGCTATCCTCCGTGAAAACATCGGCGACCTCGACAAACTTTCCAACGAGGTGGTCATGAACCTCGTGCAGTATGTAAACGCGCAGCAGGCGGGCTTCTTCATCCTTGCCGACAGGGACGATGGCAAAAAGTATTTCAAGATGACCGCCTCCTACGCCTACGGTCGCAAGAAGTACCCCGACGGCTCGATAGAGTGGGGCGAGGGTCTTGTGGGAGCATGTGCATTGGAGCAAAAGACCATTTTCATAAAGGAGACCAAGGACGACTACGTAAAAATCACCTCCGGTCTCGGCAAGAGCAATCCGCGCAGCTTGGTGATTGTGCCGCTCAAATTCAACGACGAAATCTACGGCGTCATAGAGCTTGCGTCGTTCATCAAGTACCAGCCGTTTGAGATAGAATTTATCGAGCGTGTGGCAGAGTCTATCGCATCGACAATCTCCACAGTCAACATCAACATCCGTACTGCACAACTCCTCAAAGAGTCTCAGGAACAGGCGGTGGCGATGGTGCATCAGGAGGAGGAAATGCGCAAAAACATGGAAGCCCTCAAGCATACGCAGATAGAGGCTGCAAGACAGAGCGAGCAGTTCATTAGTTTCACCAACTCGGTGAACCACACCATGATACGTGCCGAATACACCGTGGATGGTTTCCTTACATACGCCAACCAAAAATTCCTCACGAAACTCGGCTATACAAGTTCGTCGGAGATTGAAGGCAAGCATATTTCGATGTTTATATCCGACAAAGACCGTGCTTGGTTCAACGACCTTTGGCAGAATCTCGCCTCGGGTGGCAAACACTTTGAGGGCGATATGAAGCACGTTACCAAGTCTGGCACTGATGTGTGGACGATGGCAACATACGTTTCTGTGCGCGACCACAAGCACAATCCTGTCAAGATACTTTTCCTTGGTATCGACATTACCGAAAGCAAGAAGGAAAGCCTCGACTACAAGGGTCAGATTGACGCGCTCAACCGTTCTACGATGAAGGCAGAATACGGGCCTGACGGTCGTGTGCTCGAGATGAACAACAAACTCAAAGACACGTTGCTCTACACCCCCGAAGAACTCAAAAAACGTACAATCTTCAATTTCCTCACCGCATCGGATCTCGAAGACTTCAAGCTCATTTGGAAAAACATCATCAACGGCGTACCGTTTGAGGGTCGTCATAAGTGGATAATGAAGACTGGCGAGGAGCGTTGGTTCCAAGGCACTTACACCGTGGTACACGATATGTACGGCGAGCCTGCCAAGATTGTCTTTATCGGCAACGACATCACCGACCAGATACGCATCGAGGAGAAAAACCGCGAATACATGGCTACCCTCCGCGAACAGGAACAGAAACTCCAGCAATCGCAAGTGGAACTCTCCAAAAAGCTCAAGGAAGCCCGCGAGGAGGTCAAATCGCAGTTTATCGAAGTGGAGATTGTCAAGAACCTCAGCGACAAGACTTTGGAAGGACTTTTGGATGCGGTTGTTACCATCAACCAAGACAACAAAATCACCCTCTTCAACCGTGCAGCCGAGGAACTCTGGGGCATTTCGCGCAACAGCGTCCTCCAGCACGACATCTCGGAACTCTTGCCCACCGACAATATCTCCGCCGATGACAATTACCTCGGCAACTTCTTCCGCTCTGGCGACAAGACCCTCGTCGGCAAGCGTACAGAGGTGTTCATTGTCGATAAGAATGGCGAGTCCATCAACGTGCTTGTTACCCTTGCGGCGGCTACACGCGGCGAGCGCAGCACGCTCACGGCGTTCATCCAGAAGATTGAGGTGGAATTGTTTTAACGGTTGCTTTTGATTTGGTTCCGTTTATAACGATGACATTATCAGAATTATACACTTATATTAAAAATTCGCTTACGGCACAATTTCCCGACCCAAAGGAGCGGGGGATTGTGTCGCGGCGTATTATTGGCGGCATTACGGGTTTGGATGGCAATGATTGCATCCTGCATCCCGATAGGCGCGTTGATATAGACCACACAGCCGTTGATGCCATTATCCGCCGCATCAACCAAAACGAGCCGTTGGAATACGTATTCAATTCGGCTCAATTCATTGATATTGAATTATATACAAATTCTAATGTGCTGATTCCGCGCCCCGAAACCGAGGAACTTGCGTTGAAAATTTGTGGTGATATCAAATCACGGCTTCAATCTAATAATAGGGTAGGGGACAACTCTCTTTCCATTCTTGATATTGGTACTGGAAGCGGCTGTATTCCAGTGTATTTGGCTAAAAATTTCCCTGATTGCAATTATTACGCCGTCGATATAAGCGACGCCGCACTTGCCACAGCTCGTAGCAATGCTGAACGCCACGGTTGCAACATTCATTTTATAAAGGCAGACATTCTCAATTGTAAGGACGGCGGCGAGTTGGGTTCGTTGAAGGTAGATATAATTGTCTCAAATCCGCCATACGTCCTCGAATCCGAAAAAGCATTGATGCAGCCAAATGTGCTTGATTATGAGCCTGATACGGCACTTTTTGTGCCTGATGACGACCCTTTGAAATTCTACCGCGCAATCAGTAATTTTGCTGTCGGGCATTTGAACAATGGCGGCAAATTGTATTTTGAGATTAATGAAAAATTTGGCGCAGAGACAGCACAATTGATGCGTAGCTGCGGATTTCAGGAAGTGGAAGTTGTTCAGGATTTATTTGGCAAAGATAGATTTGTCGTGGGAATCTCTCCACTTTAATCTTTAATCTTTAATCTTTCCTCAATCCTTTTTGAGTTTGCTTCTGTCCGGCAAATCGGGTGCGGCTTGGAGCGGTTCGAGCGTGATTTTTCCGTTGATGTGGTCGAGGATTCCGGCGAGTGAGTTGCGGGTTGGCTTGGTGATTTGAGAATCGTCGTAATAGCCGAGTATCGATACAAAATAGCGTCCGCTCACGTTGTGCGCGTTGCATCGTGCATGAAGATAGCCATAATCGCCCTTGGAAATCACTTCGGCGTTTTCTTCGCCGCCTTGGGGTGTTACGATGAAGGTGAATGACTGCTGCTTGCCGTCCTTGCTGTAATTGAAATGATGCTCGCCGTGATATGGATTGACGTAAGGCTTTGATTTTTCGCATTTTTCGGGCGCAAAGTCAGCCGCCTTGATTACAGCGTCGTTGAACACTTTTGAAGCGTCTGTAAAGCCTACTGGCATACGTCCGCCATTGAACTCCATGAAAAACTTCTCGCCCGTAGAGAATGTGGCGCTTATGTAAAAATCCGTGGTTGGCGGAAGTCCGTTTACATGTACATTCCAACCATTGAACTGCAGCAAACCGCTCTCCTTCAACGCCTTAGAAAGTGCCTGCGTTGTTCGTGCGTCCTTCTTTACATTGAATTTGTATGGGTCGTAACCGCTTTCAGATGGCGAGATTGAGCCGCTGAACGTGGTGTCGTTTAGGCGTATCTCGTATTCGACGAAATCTGGGTCTTCCGAGCTGTATCCGTCGTAGAATGTACAAAACAGATAAGTCAGCTCGCCTTTTACGTTTTCGAGCGGTTTTGTGTTTTGGTTGTTGCTGCGGTAGCCGCCACATTCTTGGGTTCTCATATTGTTGTGTTGAGCGTTGCAGCTGGCAAAAGCCAGCATGAGCAACATGGTTAGTATTTTTTTCATGGTTTTGTCAGGTTAATGAGTGTCTGTTGGCTTATTTGAAATAGTCCAAATCCTCCACCCTTGGTTTGTTATCGGGATTGCGGACAAATTGTCCGTCCTTCCAGGTGTATTCTATCGTCGGGAAGGTGTAGTATTCGTCGTCGTTTGCTGATGGTTCAAAACATTTGAGACTTGTGGGCAGAGTGCATCCGGTTTCGTCGCAGTCCCATGGATTGAGCCATATTATAAGTTTCTGTTCGTCTTGTTGGTATGTACATTCAGCGGCATCTACTTCGTTGGTGAGCGCGTCAAACACTTTTTTCGGAAATTTGTCGGCGTTGGAGTAGAAGTCTTTGATTGTTGGATGCGGCATGTGCTTGTCGGATTCGGTAAGTTTGTTGTTCTTGTAGATGTAATAGTGGTTGAAATAATGTTCGTAGTCGCCGGTCTCCACTACGGTAAACATCACGAAGTAGCCGCCGTCTTTGAGCGGGAAGCAATCCAAATATCCGTCCAAGTCTTCGTCATACGGGTCATGCTGCCAGTTGAATAGTAAGTGTTGGTGCTGTTTTTTGCCCCAGACGCCAAGTTCCTCGAAATGATCTTTCGTAAATGTGGCATAACTTTTTTTGTTGAATGTAGGGTATTCCTTGTCGTCTTCCATTTTGGAGATTTGGTCAAGGATGTCGGCTACGAAAAGGTCGTGTGAGATTGTCATTTTTCCCATATCGACTTGGTCGCCGTATCTTTGGAGTCCTTCTATGCTTGCCAAATTAAACTCCGACAGGCTCAATAGCGGTAGATTTGGAATGTCCATTGGCTCTGAAATTGCATTGTTGTACTTGTCTTGCATTATGACCTTGCTGGTGAGCATATTGAATGAAAAAGCTACAAATGCGCCATCTGTAATTGTAGCTAATTTGCCGCCGATAAGGTAGAAGTCGTTGTCCTGATACCTCAGCATGTGGACAGTGTTTAGTAAGAGAGTTCCTTTGTTGTTGGTGAAATCTACCGACACCCGCAAAACGCCTTTTGAGGTGATGGAGATGGTGCGATGGATTGATAGTGTGTCCACATCTAAGAAGGGACAGTTGTAGGTGTTGTACAGCTTGTAGCCGTCATTGTTGCCAAAATAGATGGCGATGCCTTCGGAAACGCCGATTACAAGGTCTTTGATGCCGTCGTTGTTCATGTCGCCGTTTACAGTTTCCTGAATGTAGCTGTCGTCGATGAGGTCTTGTGCTGTCGCACCAGAGTTGGCAAATTGGGCGAGCTGCGCCGAGGCTGAGCCTGTCGCCATGCAAATGATGATTGCGATGATTGTGAGAATCGTCTTGTTCATAATATTGTGGTTTTTATGGTTATTGTCGTTATTATAAAAATGTAGAGACGTGATTGTCGCGTCTCTACGTATTGTGTGTTGTTATTTTTTCAGCATCGGATTGGAATCCCTTTTAGATTTCCAAACGAAGAACACCGCTATCGCCACTGCGCCGCATACGCCGCCGAGGATGTAGCTGAGGTCAGCATTAAGAGCTAAGCAATTCTCCGAGATAAAAATGAATGTTGCGCATACAACGGTCATATACAGCGCGGGCAGGAATGCCATTATCCACGGTTTTTTGTTGATGACCATATATACCGTTATAGACCACAATGTAAACACGCTCAAAGCTTGGTTGCTCCATCCAAAGTAACGCCAGATGACATCGAAACCAGCCTTGTCGCTATGGCTATATACGATGATGAGGGCGGTGGCAATGAATACAGGTACACTTATCATAAGGCGTTGCGATATTTTGCTCTGATCCATCTTGAAGAAGTCGGCGAGGATGAGTCGTGCGCTACGCAGAGCCGTGTCGCCACTCGTTATTGGTGCAAATACTACGCCGAGCATAGCCAAGATGCTGCCTATGCGTCCCATCCATGTTTCGCAGATGAATTTTACGATGATGCTTTCTTTGGGGATTGGTTCGCCATGCAGCTGTTCGCGGTAATACCATATAGCGGCTGCCGCCCAAATCATCGCGATGATGCCTTCCAGTATCATTGCGCCGTAGAATACGGGGCGTCCGAGGTTTTCGTTTTTGAGGCAGCGAGCCATCAGCGGGCTTTGCGTTGCGTGAAAACCCGAAATCGCGCCACAGGCTATCGTGATGCACATTATCGGGAATATTGGCGTGGTGTCCTTGTGCGGATGGCTGTTGGCGATGCCGTCGGTGATTTCGGGCAGCTGGATGCCGTTCCAAAATATCATAAACAATACGCCTACCGCCATGAATATCAGCGAAAATGCAAATACGGGATACGCCTTGCCGATGATTTTGTCGATGGGTAGCAGTGTCGCCACAAGGTAATAGACGAAGATTACTACCATCCAGAATGTTTCGTTCATCCAGTCGGGTGTCATGTTGTCGAGGATGGCGGCGGGTTGGCTTACGAACACTACGCCCACCAAAACAAGCAACAGCACTGAAAACACCCTCATCACCGTTTTAGCGTTGTTGCCGAGGTATTTGCCGATGATTTCGGGGAGGTTTGCGCCGCCTTCACGGAGCGAAATCATGCCAGAGAAATAGTCGTGGAATGCGCCGATGAATATGCAGCCCACCACAATCCAGATGTACGCCGCCGTGCCAAATTGTGCGCCGAGTATCGCGCCGAATATGGGGCCGAGTCCGGCGATGTTGAGAAATTGAATCATAAAGATTTTCCATGTGGGCATCGGCATGTAGTCAACGCCGTCCTGCTTTGTGTAGGCAGGTGTTTTGCGGGCTGGGTCGGGACCAAATACGCGCTCCGCAAATTTGCCGTAGAGAATGTAGCCAAGTACAAGAGCTACAATTGATAATATGAAGGTAATCATTGTTTTTGATGTTTTAAATTTAGTCGTTGCAAAGGTAACAATATTTTCCCAAAAAAGGTAACAATATTTATTCAAACAAAAAATTTATACAAGAAAAAATAAAATATGTAAAATTTTTTTTGTAACTTAGCGGCTGATTTTTTTAGATACTGTTTGAGACAAAAATGAAACGCTACAAAAAATATTTTTTATTACTATTTGTTATATCGAGTTTGATATGTTCGAAGGCGGAAGCGCAGGGCGAGATGATTTTTACATCGAGCAAGGATTTGTCGTCGAGCATGGTCAATAATATCTTCCAGGACGACCTCGGCTTCGTGTGGGTGTCGTCTGAGGATGGGCTTGATGTGTATGATGGTGTCAACTTCTGGAACATTCACCACGTGGACGGCGATTCGCTGTCGCTTGTGAGCAATTACGTTAGGTTTGTATATCAGGATCCGGCGCGCAATATTTTTGTTGCCACGCTGCACGGTCTTCAACTCTTTGACCGTGATACCCGTACATTTCATAATGTGCCAATCAATGGTGGTTTCGGACCTCTCAATATCCGTCCGTCGGTGGCTTGCATCTGCCGTGTCAACGATACTCTCACAGTGGTAGGCACGTCGGGCTACGGCATTATGCTGCTCCAACATAATGACGACGGTTTTAGCCTATTCACTCACCGAGGTGTAGGTTTGGGCAGCGTCGGGTGCATTTACAAGGATGATTCCGGCTATATATGGATGTCTGGCAACAATGTTGTTAAAAAACTCAATTTGTCCCTTGAAGAGATTGAGGTAGTTACGCTTCCTAACCAGGAGTCTGCTACAGCCATCACCAGTACCGGCGACGGCACTTTGCTGTTTGGCACATCGCATGGACGTGTGCTTGTATATGACGCCAATGCGCCGTCCAAGTATCGCGAGATAGTCACCAAGGCGCAGAATGATATGGTGGTTACGTGTTTTTGCATGGATGTCGATAATTCCATCCTTATGGGTACCGACGGTTACGGTGTCAAAAGGCTTGTCCATCAAGACGACGGCACGTGGTCTATCGGCGATTTTGATTTTGCCCTTGCCAACAATCATCAGCTCAAGATACACCACATCATGCGCGACCGCGACGGCAATTTTTGGTTTGGCTGTTTTCAGCGTGGTGTGCTTGTGGTGAAGGGCGGTAGCAATTTCTTTGATTACATCGGTCGTATCTCCCGCAAGCGCAATGTCATAGGCAGTTGCTGTGTGGTTTCTGTGTATGCCGATAGCAACAATAATATATATGTAGGCACCGACAATGATGGTTTTTATTTGTTGGATCCCGATTACAAACTCATCCAGCATTATGACTGCAATCAGCCCGGCACGATAGTTCCCAAAGTGCCGCTTGCATTTTGCGAAGACAGCCACGGACGGCTTTGGACGGGCGGCTATCAGGGCGGTCTTGTGTATCTCGACCGCAAGACGGGCACTTGGCACAGGTACGACCTTGCGACGGCGTCGGGCGGCAGTTGCGACGATTTTTCGAGCGTATATTCCATCGTAGAAGACAAGGATCGGCAGAATCTTTGGGTGTCGGCGTCGGGTGTGGGGCTTTTCCGCATCAACGCTAATACACTTGCTGGTCGCCTTTATGGCATCAAAAACTCCACTTTCCAGCACGATTTTTCTACCGACCAGCTTTGCAATGCGTGGGTGGTGAGCATGATGCTTTCGTCAGACAAATCCAAGCTCTATATCGGCACGTATTCTGGATTTTCCTGTTTGGATCTCAATACAGAGAGCTTTGTAAGCACGTATGGCGTCAATTGTTTTTTGGAAGGTTATGTGGTCAATAGCATCTGCGAGGGACGCGACGGCTACTTTTGGGTAGGCACTACCGACGGACTTTTCAAATTTGACGCCGACACGCGCAAATTCAAGCGTTACGGCACGGCGGATGGGCTTTCGGGCACTTCTATTTCGGGCATCGCCTGCGATACTGCCGGCAATATGTGGATAAGCAGCAAGTCGGGCATATCGTGTCTTGACGCGCAGACGGGCAAGTTTGTCAATTATGATTCCTTCGACGGATTGTATAGCAACGAGTTTATGCCCGATGCGGTGTATAATTGCCAAAATGGGCGCATATTGTTTGGCTCTGTCAATGGTGTGATAGGTTTCAATCCATTCGCACGTCGCAATAGAGACAAGTCGTTGAATATCAGGATTGTCGATTTTTGGGTTGACAATGTTCCCGTGGTGAGGGGCAGCAAGTCGGGCAGCAATTACGTTGTGGATACCGCCGTGATAGCGGCTCGCAGATTCCACCTTGCTCATTTTGACAATTCGTTTGAAGTGGAGTATTCGGCATTGGATTTCGACAATCCCGACCGTTTGAAGTATTCCTACCGCATCGACGGCGGGCTGTGGACCTCCATCTCCGGCAATCGCGTTTCGTTTGCCAAGTTAGGCTATGGTGAGCATACGCTCGAAGCCCGCGTCGCCGACAATCTGAACACCTCCGACGTTTATACTGTGGTCATCGAGATAGATTTCCCGTGGTATAAGAGCACGTGGTTTTACGTGCTGATGGCATTGCTGATGCTTGGTATCCTGATAGCGGCTGCATTGCTTGTAAAAAGGCGCATCGAGCTAAATCGTCATTTTAAAGAGATGGAACGCGCCAAGGAGCTCAACGACTCCCGCATAGAATTTTTCACCAACATCTCACACGAAATCAGGACGCCTATATCGTTGATAATTAGCCCTCTGTATAAACTAATCGCCACCGACGACGACCCTTCGCGACAGCGCAGCTACAAGACCATCAAGCTCAACGCTCAACGCATCCTCAACCTCATCAACCAGCTCCTCGATATGCGCAAAATCGACAGCAAGCAGTTGAGGCTCGAATTTGAAAAAGTGGATCTTGTGGATTTTTGCCGGGGCATTTACGAATCCTTTGAGCAGTATGCATTGTCGCTTGGCATCGACTTTCTCTTTGATGCAGAGGAGGAGTCTATGGAGGCTTACGTAGATCCCAAAAATTTCGACAAGGTGATTGTAAATGTCTTGTCTAACGCCTTCAAATACACTCCGAAGGGCGGCAAGGTGCGCCTTTCTATTAATAGGGATGCCGGCGAAACCATTCGCATCGGCGTATCCGACCAAGGTACGGGCATTGCGCTTGAAGACATCGACCACGTTTTTGATTTGTTCTATCAGGGCAGCAACAATCACAAAATCACCATGATAGGCACAGGCGTGGGCATGTACCTCGTGCGTCAGCTCGTAACTCTTCACCATGGCACCGTGAAGGCTGTCAATAATACTGGCGGCGAGCCGGGCTGCACATTTGTAATCCATATTCCCGCCGGACGTTCTCACCTGACAGACCGCGAGATTTTTGTACGTGAAAATCCGCAAAGCTCCGCCTTCTCGCAGATGGAGCTTGCCGGCGTGCCTGAGCCAGACGATGAGGAGCTCAAACGTTACGCCAAGACGAGCACACGCATTGTTGTAGTGGACGACGACGAACAGCTCCGCAAATACATCGTGGACGAACTTGGCAATTATTTCCATATCAAGGACTTTGCAAGTTGCGACGAGGCATCCTCTTACATAATCAAAAACAAGCCCGACCTCGTAATCTCCGACGTGATGATGAGCGGAATGGACGGCATGTCGCTGTGCATCAAGCTCAAGCGCAATGTTGACACCAACACAATCCCCGTAATCCTGCTCACCGCCGCTTCGCAAGAAAACGCCCGCATCCGCGCCCTCGACATCGGTGCCGACGCCTTCATAGCCAAGCCTTTCAATATTTCAGTGCTTTCGCACACCGTCACCAATCTCCTTAGGCGCAACAACACTCTCCGCAATAGTTATCTTGGGCGTCAGGATACTCTCAATGTCGCCTCTATGGACGAAGGGGAGCAGGTGGATTCGCCCGACAAGAAGCTGCTGACGCGCGTATTGAAGGTAATCAACGAAAATATGTCTAACCCCAGCCTTACAGTCGATATGATAGCCAAGGCGGTGGGCATAAGCCGTGTGCACCTGCATCGCAAGCTCAAGGAGCTTACCAATCAATCCACGATAGACTTCCTGCGCAATGTAAGGCTCAACCGTGCGCTCAAGCTGCTCCGCATCAAGCACAGCAACATTTCCGAAGTGGCGCAGTATGTCGGTTTTGTATCCACAGCCTACTTCTCCACGGTGTTCAAGGACAGGTTTGGCTGCACCCCGTCCGCCTATATGTCAGACAATGCCACCATCGAGCAGATGCCTCTCGATGACGACGAACTCATTTCTTAAATTTAAAGTTAATGTTAAGTGATTTTTGCCTGCTTAACAGTTTCTTTAGGATAACGTTTCTTTTTTGCAAAATGTTACATCTCTTAATTATCAGTTAGTTGTATTTTTTTATGTTACATAATGAAAAGAATATGTTCTTTTTTTAAAGGTGTTTGTGTGTGTTTTTGTAACAATTGCAAAGATATATGTAACGTTAAAACTTGGTAAAATTAAGATTTGTCAGTTAATTTGTAAAGTTTTTTTAAAGACGTTGTATGACGATACGACGGCAAAAAATTAACAAAAAATGGACAGCAAAATACAGAACAAATCTTAATGTTAATAAAAAATGAACAGACACACCAAAAAGCGCAAGCCGCCTGCGCTATAAGCCTGAGGCATTGTCCAGGGTACGCGGCAATAGAGTCCCCGCCTTATTTATATAAGGTGTGTGGGTTTGCTCTTATCTCAGATAATTTTAATCAATATTTATTATTTTTTCTCAAACAAAACATTTAAGTTTAAATGAAAAGTAAAACAATCCAGTTAAGGAAGTTAGTATTGTTCCTTGTCCTGATGATTCTGTCATTTGACTTGCTTGCGCAGGTAACGGTGACGGGTGTCGTGACGGACGAGAGCGGCAACTCGCTTCCTGGCGTAAACGTGTTTGAAAAAGGTACCACCAACGGTACTATCACGGATCTGGACGGTAAGTATATGCTGCGTGTGCAGAATGGCACGACCATCACATTCAGCTTTATCGGCTACGACGACCAGGAGTTTTCCGTGTCAGGCACAAAGCAACTCAATGTGGTGCTCAAAGAGAGTACCCAGGAAATCGAAGAGGTCGTAGTCGTTGGCTACGGTCAGCAGAAGAAAGCCTCTGTGGTGGGTGCTATCACCCAGACCACTGGCGAGCAGCTCCAGAGGGCGGCTGGTGTCCCCGACTTGGGACAGGCTCTGACGGGTAATCTCCCCGGCCTCGTAACAATGCAGTCCACTGGTCTGCCGGGTCAGGAAAATCCTGACATCGTGATCCGTGGTTCCAGCTCCTGGAACTCCTCGGCTCCCCTTGTTCTCGTGGACGGCATCGAGCGTCCTATGAGTAGCGTGGATGTCAATTCCGTGGCAAGCATTTCAGTATTGAAGGACGCATCCGCAACCGCAATCTACGGTGTGAAGGGTGCCAACGGTGTCATCATTATCACCACCAAACGTGGTAATGAAGGCCGCGCTCAGATTAATGCTTCTGTATCTACTACTATGAAAGTGGTCAGCAAGCTGCCGGGCAAGCTCGATTCATACGACGCGCTCATGGCAAGGAACGTGGCTATCGAAAACGAACTCAATCTTTCTCCTGATAGCTGGGCTAAAATTGAGAACCAAGCATTTATCAACAATTATCGTTATCGCAAGGATGGCGATAGGGACGAACTTGGCAACCTGCTCACAGAGCGTTATCCAAATGTGGACTGGCAGGATGAGTTGTTTAGGTCGCATGCAATGTCGTACAGCGCAAATGTTAACATTGCTGGTGGTAGCAAGTTCGTTCGTTATTACTCTTCTCTCGACTGGGTAAACGAGTCGGATATGTTCAAGAGGTTTGAAAACAACCGTGGATACAAGGGTGGCTACGCTTACAACCGTATCAACGTGCGTTCTAACCTCGACTTCAACATCACCAAGACAACGGTATTGAAGACCAACCTCTCTGGTAGCGTTGGCTTGCAGAATACTCCGTGGTCCAACAACGGATACTCTGGACTTGGCGACTGGGCTCTCTCGCAACAGTGGGCTGGTGCGTACAACATTGCTCCTAACATTTATGTACCGAGGTACGAAGACGGCAGCTGGGGCGCAAATATGGGATGGGCGAGTGGTTTTACCAATGCAACCAACTCCGAGCGCAATATGGCTTACGGCGACGGTACCAATCTCACCACCACCACCAACATTGCTACCGACGTTATCCTCGAGCAAGACTTGAAGTTTATCACCAAGGGTCTGTCGTTCACTGGCTTGATTTCGTGGGACAATCGCTTTACTGAAAAAGAACGTGGCGTTACCGACCTCTATCATAACCCCAAGACAAAGATTATTGACCCCCACACTGGTTTGGCTCTCATCGATCCTGCAGAAGGCGTGGATCCTACCAACAAGTACGACTTTGCAGATCCCGTGGAATGGACAACCGCAAACGGCAACATCAACCACTGGTCGGCTGCTCCTTATAGGAACTTGAACTACTCCTTCCGTCTGAACTACGACCGCTCTTTCGACAAGCACAATGTAACCCTTATGGGCTTGTTTGAACGTCAGGAGCAGACCTTCGGTTCTGAAATCCCGCGTTTGAGGGAAAACTGGTGTTTCCGTCTTACCTACAACTGGAACAACCGCTACTTCCTTGAGTACAACGGCGCATACAACGGTTCTGAGAAGTTTGCTGATGCCAATCGTTTTGCATTCTTCAATTCTGGCGCATTGGGCTGGACTATCTCCAATGAGCCTTTCATGGATCGTCTGCGTGAAAGCGGTATCATCGAGAACTTCAAGCTCCGTGCTTCCTACGGCGAAATCGGCGACGACTCCTACAATGGTCGTTGGCTCTACCTCTCCACATGGGGCATGGGCGGCAACGCTCTTATGAACGGTTATCCTGATAATAATCAAGGCAGTATTTACCAGTACTACTTCGAAAATGCAGTAGGCAACGAGGACATCCATTGGGAGGTAGTAAGGAAACTCAACTTCGGTGTTGACTACTCGTTCCTCAAGGGTATGTTCCGTGGTAGCTTTGATATCTTCCGTGACCATCGTACCGACATCATCATCGGTGGTGGCGACCGTGCTGTGCCTGTTTACTTCGGTATGAACGCCCCCACCGCCAACCTCGGCGAAGTAAAGACAAGGGGGTACGAATGGGAAATCAAGTTCGACAAGCAAATCAAGGCTGTCAAGGGTCTTTCTGTATGGGCCAACCTCAATATGTCGCACGCCCAGAACGAGATCATCGAGCGTGAGGACAAGGACTTGCTCCCAGCATACCGTATGCAGGCTGGCTATGCTATCGGACAGACTCGCTCGCAGCTCGACAACGGCTTCTTGCAGACTTACGACGATGTATATGCAAGCCCGAGGTTTGATTCCAAGGACAATACTAAGATACCTGGCGACTATTACTACATCGACTTCAATGGCGATGGTATAATCAATAGCGACGACAACGCTCCTATTTACTTCTCCAACATTCCTCAGAATACTTACAATGCTACCATTGGAGTCAATTACAAAGGCTGGTCTGCATTTGTACAGTTCTACGGTGTCAATAATGTAACTCGTGATGTAGCGCTCGGCTCTTTTGGCAACAACCACATGGACAATGTTTATGACCTTGGTACATGGTGGGCAAACGACCACGATGGCGCCGACCTTACCACCCCGCGTTATTTAACGTCTGATTCCAATAGGTACGGTACGCAGTTCCTTTACGATGCTTCGTATCTCCGTCTTAAGAATGCAGAAATCTCTTACACGTTTGCTTCTTTGAAGGTAGGACGCTACACATTCAAAAACGTAAAGATTTATTTGAACGGCAACAACCTTTGGGTATATACCAAGATGCCTGACGACCGCGAGAGCAACCTCTCCGGTGTAGGTTATCAAGGTCAGTATCCTACGGTTAAGAGGTTTACCTTAGGTTTGAAATTCTCATTGTAAAAAACGATTAGAGCAATTATGAAAAAATTATTCCATATAATGTCGTTTGCTCTGGCTCTTTCAGTAGTTGGTGGCTTTACGAGTTGCACCGATTACCTCGACAAGGAGCCCGACTCCGACGTTTCGACAGAGGCCGCTTTCCAGAATTTTAAGAATTTCCAAGGCTTTGTCGAAGAAATTTACGCCAACGTTCCCCACAAGGAGATTCTCTACTGGGAGACTGCCTTCAACTGGGGCGAGGACGAGTATGTGCCCGCCAGCTGCGGACATTTTGTAACACGTCAGCTTGATGCCGGCAACTTCCGTGGTTGGTTTGGTGAAGGTGGCGCGTGGGGCGGTTCTTTCTTCCGCAACAACAACAATGGATGGAACTCCCGCGATAACGGACGTATGAATCACGACATCTGGCGTGGCTCGTTCTACTGCATCCGCAAGGCCAACCTTGGTCTTGCCAATATTGATCTTCTCGTGGACGCTACCCAGGAGCAGAAAGATGCCATCAGGGGACAGCTCCTCTTCTTCCGCGCATGGTGGCACGAGGAGGTGATGAACTATCTTGGCGGCATACCTTATATTGATACATTGCTTGATGGCAGCGAAAGGCTCAAGCGTCCTACTTATCAGGAGTGCGCTTTGAGGGCAGCCAAGGATTTTGGCGAGGCAGCCAAGTATCTCCCCAACGATTGGGACAAGTCGTCGGCTGGTACTGCTACCGTTGGCAAGAACGATCTTCGCATCACCAAGGCTACCGCACTTGCTTATCAGGGCAAGATGCTTCTCTTTGCAGCAAGCCCGTTGGCTGAGCAGACCAAAGAAGGTGGAGAAAACAATCTCGTAGGTGGTTCAAAGACATATTCCTACAATAAGGAACTTGCTCAACAAGCCGCCGAGGCTCTTGGCGAGTGCATCGCGCTTGTAGAGAGCGGTCAGACTCCATACGAGTTGGCTGATTACGATTATGCTACTATCAAGGACTTGACCGACCACAACAACGCTTCTACTACCAATAGCTATGACGACATCTTCTACACCGTCAATTCCAACTGGAAGCAGCCGGGCGGCAAGGAGGCTATGATGAGGGGTACTCCTTTTAATCAGAGCAATGCTGCCGCATGGGGCTGGGCAAACTACTGGGGCCCGCAAGTCAATGGTCTTGCCAATGGTAGCAATGCAATCACCCCCACAGCCAACTACATTGACTATGCATACGGTATGAAGAATGGTCTGCCTCTCGACGACCCAAATTCTGGCTGGGACAAGACTCACCCCTTCAAGGATCGCGACCCGCGTTTCTATCACGACATCATCTTCGACGGTGTCAAGTACATTCTTGCTGATGCTTCGGCTTCCGACGTTAAAGACTTCGTTTATGTAAGGCTCGACGACGATGGAGATAAAGAAGAATACGGTGCAATGCGCAAAGAAGGATCGGGCAGTGCGACTGGCTATTTCTTGCAGAAGCTTGTGCCTCACCAATGGAACAAGGTGGATCAGTGGAACTCTTGGTCTAAGGGTTTCTTCCCCTATATGCCATATTTGCGTCTTGCAGACGTATATCTGATGTATGCAGAGGCTGGTGCGGCAGCATCGGGAAGTAGCTACAAGGCAAGCTCTTGCAGCCTCACCGCAGTGGATGCCATCAACAAGATTCGTGCAAGGGTAGGTGTGGAGCCCGTTTCGGGCAAATATCTCAACGGCAACGACTTTATGGATTGTGTGCGCCGCGAGCGTGCATGTGAGCTTGCATTCGAAGGTTTCCGTTTCAACGACCTCCAGCGTTGGCTCCTGCTTACAGAATCGCCATACAACGTGAAGCTTGGTGTATCCTTCAAGCGTGTTAACGATGCAGAGTGGTACACTCAAAACGACCCCTCCGAGGCGGAAGTTACAGATTACAAAGTTGATAAGGTAATCGTAGAACGCAAATACACGGCAAAACACTACTGGTTCCCCTTCATGGATAACGAGGTATATCTGTACAAAGATTTCCCGCAGAATCCAGGCTGGTAGTCCATTATTAAAACAATTGACAATTAGCAATTGACAATTAAATAGCAAGAAAAACATGAACAAATTAAAAATATATCTGACGGCTTGTACTCTGGCGGCTGTTAATACCGGGGCCTTTGCGCTTGATGCCACCAATGTTGGCAACAGTGCGTATGAGGCAAGTATTTCGGTCGTGGAGGACAACATCAGTGTTACTGGTACGGTAACATCGCAGGACGGCACTCCGCTGCCCGGCGTAAGCATCGCATTGAAAGGAACCACCTCTGGCACTCTTACCGACCCGAATGGCAAGTTTTCGATCGATGCGCCAGAGGATGGTGTTCTGGTCTTTTCGATGATCGGATATGCCACCAAACAGATTTCGATAAATGGCAATAACAACCTGGGTACAGTGGTCCTTGAGAAGGACGACAGGGACAACAGGATTGTACACACTGCGTTCAAGGACGAGAAGGCCAACGAAATCCTCGGCGGTGTCTCCTACTTCTATGTGGAAGACGTGATGGACAAGAACTACTTCACCAACTCTCTCGACAATCTCTACACCTTTGTGAGCGGTTACAATGGCAACACCGTGTGGGGCTATGGCGCGCTCGTATTGGTGGACGGCATTCCTCGTGATCTCAACAATGTGAAGCCCGACGAAATCGAGAGCATCACTTTCTTGAAAGGTGCTCAGGCTGTGGCTCTCTACGGAAGCCGTGGTGCCAAAGGCGCACTCCTCGTTACCACCAAGCGTGGTAAGGAGCAGGATATGAAGATTTCTGTTCGTGCCAATACCGGCATCAACGTAGCCAAGTCGTTCCCTGAATATTTGGGCGCGGCTGAGTACATGGTGTACTACAACCAGGCACGTGAGAATGACGGTCTCGATCCTCTCTATTCCGACGAAGACATCTACAACACGGCAGCGCGTACCAACCCTTACCGCTATCCCGATGTGGATTTCTACTCTTCTGATTATGTGAAGAAGTTTTCCAACCGTACCGACATTACGGCAGAAATCAATGGCGGTAGCAAGTTTGCCCGTTATTATTCCAACGTAAGTTACTACAATACCAACGGCACATTGAAACTTGGAGAAGGCGACAATGTCGGCACCGACCGTTTCAATATCCGTGGCAATGTGGATATGACCTTCAACGACTACATCTCCGCAGCCGTTGACGCCAATGTTACTTTGTACAACAGCAAGGGTTATGTCGCTAATAACGGTTCATATTATCAAGCGGCTTCTACTTGGAGGCCCAACCGTATCGCGCCTTTCATCCCCACTTCGTACATAAGTGAGTATGCTACTGACGCTAAGGATCTTGTAAGCGTTACTGACAATATCTACGAAGGTCAGTTTTTGGCAGGTTCTTCTACCGACCAGAAAAACATCTTCGCCGACCTGCTCTACGCTGGCAAGACCAAGAATACCATCCGTCAGTTCCAGTTTGACCTCCGTCTTGACTTCGACCTCTCGCAGTTGCTGGAGGGTCTCTCGTTCCACACAATGGCGGCTATCGACTACAACACCTCTTACAACACTTCCTACACCAATCAGTATGCAGTGTTTGCCCCGCAGTGGACCAACGTAAATGGTAAGGACGAAATCATTGGCCTCACCAAAATCAACGAAGACAAGAAGTCGGGTGTACAGAACATCTCGGCTAATTACAACAACCGCAGGACGTCCTTCTTTGCTCACTTCGACTACAAGCGCGTATTTGGTGCCCATTCATTGAGTGCAATGTTGCTCGCCAATGGCTGGCAGAATGCAGAGACTGGTCAGTACCACAGCGTCAGCAACGCCAACCTTGGCTTGGACATCCACTACGATTTTGGCAAGCGTTACTTCGCTGCGTTCACTGCGGCAGTTCCTTATTCTGCCAAGTTGAAGGAAGGTTCTCGTGCAGGATTCTCCCCGTCGCTCTCTTTGGGCTGGAATATCTCCAACGAAGAGTTCTTCAACAAAGGCCTTATTTCCAACCTTATGCTTAGCGTAAGCGCGAGCGACCTCAAGGAAGACGAGGACATCGATGGCTACTACAACTACATGGACATATATTCTATGGGCGCGTATGTCACCTGGGGCAACAGCGGCAACCAAAACGGCTTCCAGAGCAAGCAGGCTGCAAATCCCGACTTCGGCTTTGTACACCGCAAGGAACTCTCTGCTAACATCCGCCTCGGCATGCTCAACAACGACTTGACGTTTGACTTCTCGGCGTTCACAAGCCTTCTCTCTGGCCTTGTTTACCAGCCCACGGGCAAGTATCCTTCGTACTTCCAATACAGCGGTTCGAGCTTCATCCCCCGCTTGAACTACAATGAGGATCTCCGTCAAGGTATGGATCTCGGTATCAATTACCGCAAGAATTTTGGCGAGGTCAAGTTTGCTGGCGGTGTCAACTTAACTTATATCACCGGCAAGGCTCACAAGCGCGATGATTCTGAGTATCAATACGACTACCAGCACCGTGAGGGCACCAAACTCAATGCTATCTGGGGTTATGAGTGTCTTGGTTACTTCCAGAACGAGGATGAAATCACTAATTCTCCCGACCAGTCGGGCTTTGGCTCTGTTGTACGTCCTGGTGACCTCAAGTACAAGGATCAGAATGGCGACGGCGTCATCGACAGCAAAGACCAAGTGGATCTTGGCAAGGTAAACGGCTGGTACTTCGGTGCGCCCTTTGCTATGGGTATCAATCTCTCGGCTTCTTACAAGAACTTCACACTCTATGTATTGGGCATTGCTCAGACTGGTTCTTATTCTACTGTAAATGGCTCTTACTACTATCCTACTGGAGAGGAGAAGTACTCAGTTAATGTACGCGATACCTGGACCAAGGACAATCCTAACGCCAAGTATCCTCGTCTTACTACCTCTGATGCAGCCAACAACTATGTAACATCTGATTTCTGGTTGAGGAAGATTTCGCGTTTCGACCTCACACGAGTACAGCTTACCTACGACTTCCCCTCCTCAATGTTCGACGGAATCAGCTGGCTGTCGGGTGCGTCGGTTTACGTGAGCGGCAGCAATCTGCTCACCATCTCCAAGGAGAGCGATTATCTTAATCTCAATGTTGGATCTGACCCCCAGACTCGTTTTTACAATTTAGGTGTTAAAGTTAACTTCTAACAACGAACAAAATGAAATTTAAAAAATCTTATATTATTCCATTGGTGGCTCTTACGGGTCTCTTTGGCGCGTGCGACGACATGTTTGAGCCCGCCATAGAGAACAACCAGGAGTTGTCGGATATGTACGACAACCCGAAGGTCGCCCAGGGTCTTATTGGCCAGGTGTACTCTTTGGTGGGTGGTGTATATACTACATCGCCAGATGTTGACTTGGCCACCGACGATGCTGTTGTCAACGATACCTACAACTCGTGGTCCACTATGGCCATTGGTGGATGGAAGGCGGACATGAATCCTACTTCGGTATGGAATGTATGCTACGACGGCATCCATTACTGCAACCTTTTCCTCGAGAACGTCGATAAGGTTACCTGGTTTAAGGGCGACATCGGCATCGACAAGATGTTCAGAGACCGTTTTAGGGCGGAGGCTTACGCTTACCGCGCATTGTTCCATTTCAAGCTTCTCCAATCCCATGCTGGCATGGTGGGCGGCACTCTCATGGGTGTGCCTATCCATGACAGGCTTGAGACCGAAGGCAACTACATTCAGACCCGCTCTACATTTAAGGAGTGTGTGGACTTCATCATGAACGACTTCAACAAGGCGCTTGAGTTCATTCCCTACACCTTCGCCGATGCTGAATACGAAGATGCCATTCCTGAAAACATGAGGCGTCTTGTAGTCTTGAATGCCGACGGCTCTCTCAATCGTGGTGCCTACAACCGTGTTTACGGTGTGCAAAACAAAGGCAAGATTGATGGCAAGATAATCGCCGCTATCAAGTCGCAGCTCGAACTTCTCTGTGCCTCGCCCGCTTATCAGAGTGCTGGTACAGGCATTGATTGGACTATTGCTGCCAAGGACGCTGCCAAGGTGCTTAGCGATGCTGGCAAGACTCCGGGCAATCTTTCCCCTATCGGCTATTACTGGTACGATTGTACTTCGGGTGCCGACAATGTGGAGAGTTTCAAGCGTACCGACTATGAGCATACCGAACTCCTCTGGCATGATTTCAACGACGGTAATGGAAGGTCTCTTGAGCAGAATTGCTATCCGCCTTCGCTCTATGGCAATGGCTACATCAATCCCACTCAAAACCTCGTAGATGCTTTCCCTATGGCCAACGGCTATCCTATCACCGATGCCAACAGCCAGTACGATGCCAACAATCCTTTTGATAACCGCGACAAGAGGCTTGCTGCATACATCCTCTACAACGGCAACACTATCGGACACGAAAACAAGGTTATCTCTGTTGTGATGCCTACATCGGGCAATTCAAACATCGATGCCAACAATCAGGAGAACAAGAAGTCCACCAGGACTGGCTATTACTTGAAAAAACTTCTCCGTTCTACCATCAACCTTACCCCTGGCTCTCAAAATGCGCTCAAGCACATCGGAGCACGTATCCGTTACACCGAGATTTTCTTGAACTACGCTGAGGCTGCCAACGAGGCTGTTGGTCCCACTGGTACAGTAGGCGATGCCACCTTCTCCGCCTACGATGTCATAAAGGCCATCCGTACACGTGCCGGCATCGATCCTGCCGACCCCTACCTCGAGTCTATCAAGAGCGACAAGGACAAGATGCGCGAACTCATCCGCAACGAGCGTCGTCTCGCACTCTGCTTTGAGAACCATCGTTTCTGGGATCTCCGCCGCTGGCAGGTGGATCTCGCAACTCTCAATACTACAGCCAAGGGCGTGGAGATTACAGAAAACGCCGACAAGTCGCTCAAATACACCACTAAGGATGTAGAGACTCGCAACTACAAGGATTACCAGTACTACGGTCCTATTCCTTACAGCGAGTGCTTGAAGTTCTCCGAACTCCAGCAGAACGACAATTGGCAATAGTCAAACGTTTTAAGTATTAAAGTTTTTTAATTGGCGGATACTCCGGTATCCGTCAATTAAATTAAAAAATTTTAAAAGACAAAGAAATATGAAAAATCTTTATAAAGGTATATCGTTTTCATTGTTGGCACTTGCATCCGGCCTTGTTGGCTGCAAGAATGGTGACATCAGTTTCGATGATTATGAAGGCGGTATCTCGGTCTATTTCCCCTACCAGTTTCCCACAAGGACGCTGGTGATGGGCAGCGACACCTACAATACAGACCTCGACAATGCGCACAAATGCTTGATTTCCGCTACAATGGGTGGTTCATACACTGGCAAGGACATCACTGTTACCGTTGCTGAGGATGCCTCGCTTCTGGACCACATCTACTTCAAGGGCGGCGACAAGATTGAGGCTTTGCCCTCCACTCACTATACCATTCCCTCTATGGTGATGAATTACAATGGTAGCATGAAAGGTGCTGTGGAAGTCAACTTCACTGAAGCCTTCTTCAACGACCCCAAGGCTGTTGCGGGTGCGTATGTAATTCCTCTTGTTATCCAGTCGCAGACTGGCGCAGCAAGGGTGCTTACTGGCACATACGACACAGAGGTGTATTCTACCGCACCTCAACGCACCAACTCTGATGCTTGGAAAACACTTCCTATGGACTATACGCTTTTCCGTGTCAATTACATCTGTAAGTACGAAGGCTATTTCATGCGCCGTATCACCAATTTCAACGGCAAGGATTCCATCCATGTCGTAATGTTGGAGCATGAATCCCCCGTTGCTGTAGGCGATTATTACTTCCAGCAGGGAGATGCCGCTATCCGCAGCAACTACATCCACAATGCCAATGAGCCTATTGTGGGTACCAAGACCATCAATCTCAACAAGGCGTCGTATAATGCAGAAGTTGGTGACAAGACCTACGCTCTTGTACTCGACTTCTCCAATGGCACTATTACAGCACCGGATGGCGCGGCTTACACCGTAACGGACGGCAAGTGCGAATACAAGGATTTGTCTGAGAAGAAGGCATGGGGCAACAAGGATCGCGACGGCATGTACCTTGAGTACACAGTGGACGGTATTTCTGTGAAGGAGACTCTCGTACTCCAACGCCGTGGCGTTACCAACAATCCGTATGAGATCGAATACAGGCAATAAATAGTTTGTTAACTATAAAACAATAAAAAACACTATGAAACAATATACGTATCTATTGGCTGTGTCGTTGGGTTTGTTCCTAACGTCATGTGCCGACGATTTGACGGAGAACCTTGCGGTGCAGAATGTGCCGCTGTCGGTTCAGGTGATGGAGGAACTCAACAGCCTCGATCCCTTGAAATCGTACAAGACCGCATCCAACATTTCGCCCAATTTCAAGCTCGGCGCTGCTCTCAAGGCTTCCGACCTCGCTGCGGGCGGTAATGTAAGTGCTCTCGCCGCCGCCAATTTCGACGAGGTGGTGGATGCCGACATTATGCAGTATGCTGCATGCGTTGATGACAATGGAGCAATGAATTTCTCCGGAGTTACCGACTTCGTAGAAACAGCCCAGAAGGCCGGTGTCGGTGTTTACGGACAGTCGCTCATTTGGCATGGTCAGCAGAGGCCCAAATACATTCAGGCAATGTTTGACACACGTGGTCGTGAAATCAAGGCAGAGAAGCAGAAGGCGAAGGAAGAAAGTGGTCAAAACGTTTCTTATATTGACGTGGAGGTTCCGGTAAAAGATGTTGACCTTACGCAGTACGCAGGTAAGGCTGGACACGAAATCTCCGGTGGTGAAGCTGGTGAGAATGGTATTACCAACCACATTGATGGTGGTACATACGTAGCTGGCGACAAGGTTGACTATCCCTTCTATGTCATGGGTTACGTTCCCCGTATGACTTCCGAAGGTCTCGAAAGCAAAAACCCTGGTGGCTGGTATCAGTATTTCGTATTGAACGAAATTCCTGCCGACAAGAACGAAGAAACAAGATATGTTGCAAAATTTACCGTAAAGGCAGAAGCAGATATCAATGTGACTGTTCAGGCAAGGTGGAGTTGGAGCGAGGATCCTCTCAATATCAGCGTTGCATTCAAGCAGTCTGGCGATTTCGTGGAAGTAACCAAGGAATTCAAAGGCATCAAGGGCGAGAAGTTCGATTTAATTTTGCAGCCTGGTTCCGACGATGTTACGTTCATTGTTAAGAAAGTGGAAGTAGTTAAGTTGGAACAGCAAGTTGCCCCCTCGTCCAATTGGGTTGCGGTAAAAGCGGAAGACCTTACTCAGTACGCAGGTAAGGCTGGACACGAAATCTCCAGTGGTGAAGCTGGTGAGAATGGTATTACCAACCACATTGATGGTGGTACATACGTAGCTGGCGACAAGGTTGACTATCCCTTCTATGTCATGGGTTACGTTCCACGTATGACTTCCGAAGGACTCGAAAGCAAGAACCCTGGTGGTTGGTATCAGTATTTCGTATTGAACGGAATTCCTGCCGACAAGAATGAGGAGACTAAATACCGTGCTGTATTTACCGTAAAGGCAGAAGCAGATATCAATGTGACTGTTCAGGCAAGGTGGAGTTGGAGCGAGGATCCTCTCAATATCAACGTCGCATTCAAGCAGTCTGGCGATTTCGTGGAAGTAACCAAGGAATTCAAAGGCATCAAGGGTGAGAAGTTCGATTTAATTTTGCAACCTGGTTCAGACGATATTACTTTCGTCGTACAGAAAGTGGAAGTTTTCAAGGAGGAAATGATACAGCAAGGCGAAGAAGATTCCGATGTCATCACTGTAAATCTTGTTGAAAATAGCGACTGCGAAGATGTCGAGAACAAAAACTATGTGATCCGTATCAAGGACGCGGGTGGCGATGTCAACGCATCTTTCACCGACGGTGGCAACAATGGCAAGTGCATCAAGATTCCTGTTGCAGCAAAGGTGGCTGATGCTTGGGACAACCAGTTCTTCATCAATATTCCTGATTTCGAAGGATTTTTGACTGATGGCACTATCGTAACTCTTGAACTTGATGTCAAGGCTGATATAGCTCAGAAGATTTCTGTACAGACACACGCAAACCCTGGCGATTATACCGGTGGTTTTGGTGATATTAATGCGACTACCGAGTGGACCACTTACAAATTGAAGGGCGGTATGCCTTTGCATCAAAATAATGGTCAGTCTCATTCTTTGGCGTTCAACCTGAACGACGGCGATGGTGTTGCCAATACATTCTACTTCGACAACATCACTCTTACAATAGAGCAGAAACTTCCCGCAGGCGAGATTGCTCCCGAGGAAAAAGTTGCAATCCTCACCAAGATTATGCACGAATGGATAGAAGGCGTTATGGGTGCTGCTGGTAGTTCGGTGCAGGCTTGGACTGTTATCAACGAGCCTGTCGCAGAGACTGGTGATGATGGCAATGGCATCTATCCGCTCCAGCACGCAGACGCTGCCAATTCCAATGGTAGTGCTACTGGTGAAACTTTCTTCTGGCAGGATTACCTGGGCGATTTGGAGTATGCACGTATGGCCGTTGCAGATGCGAGGGATGCATACAAGGGCGAGGCTGCCGACCTCAAGCTCTTCGTCAACGACTACAACCTCAATAACGATGCCGATGACAACAAGAAGTGCAAGTCGCTCATCGCTTGGATAGAAAAGTGGGAGGCTGACGGCAAGACCAAGATTGACGGCATCGGCACAGAGTTGCACCTCACTTGCTACGAAGACGCTGCCACCAACACCAAGAAGCAGGAGTCTATCACCAAGATGTTTGAACTCTTGGCTGCAAGCAAGAAGCTCGTCAAGGTAACCGCGCTCGACATCGACTTCCAGGACAAGAGTGGCAAGTCGCTCCAGGTTCACGAACTCACCGATGCTCAGCAGCAGCAGATGGCGGATCTCTACAAGTTTGTCATCAAGACATATCTTGATAAGGTGCCTGCTGCGCAGCAGTATGGCATTTGCCAGTGGTCTGTTACCGACAGCGGCAATATGCCCAAGGGCCTGTGGACAGACCAGTTCCGTCGCAAACTTACCTTCAAGGGTTTTGCTGAGGGTCTGAGCGGCAAATAATGTTGCACAGGTAGAATTATTTTTTTAAATTTGGGGCGGAGTTGTCAAATATGATAATGACATCCGTCCCTTTTTTATACAAATAATAAAAACACAAAGCTAATGAAAAAGATTCTTTTGTTGACATTGACGGCATTTTGCCTTGCCTCTGTGTCCTGCGGGGACGACGACGACACGCCGCAGCAGTCCCCATATTCATTTAATACGGAGGACGACAAGGAAAAGGGCAAGGATAATACCACCACAGATCCTTCGCAGGATCCTAATGCCGACCCTAATCCAGACCCCGGACAACAGGGTTCGGACGACACTAAATACTTGAAAGACTACATCGACAGGACGGCGCACCCTATTTTCAAGTTTTCGGGAGCAATTGAGGCGTGGGACTTCAATAGCAAGGCGTGGCTCCGCGACACGCTCGCCAATCATTTCGACGAAATCGTTGCTGGCAATTCCATGAAGTATTCCGGCTGTGTGGATGGCAACGGCAATATGAACTTCAACACAGTAAAACAGTTTTGCGAAAACGCCAAGGCGGCTGGTCTGACGATTTATGGGCATACACTTGCCTGGCATTCGCAGCAGCAGCCCAAATACCTCAACAGCCTTATTGCAGACAAGGAGGTGGAAGTAGAGGAGGAGGAGATGGTGGAGATTACCGACTTCACGCTTGCTTCCTACACCACGGTAGATGGTCTTTGGCACGGTGATTTCACTAATGCTGAAAACAACGTCGATTATTCGATGGACGTAGCCGACGGACTTCTCCACATCAAAAACAACGCTGTCTCTGCACAGTCGTGGCAGGGTCAGTATCACATCGCCGAAAACCTCAACCTCAAGGCCGGCACCAAATACGTTATGACCATCAAGACAAAGGCGTCGGAGGCAGCAAGCCTTCCTTACTCTATAGGCTCATGGTATCCCGAAAATGTGAGCGGCAACCTCGACGTTACTACTGAGATGAAGGAATACAAAGTGGAGTTTACTGCTGTTGTTGACGGCGGCTTCATCATGTTCCAGACTGGTGCGTTTGTAGGCGACATTTGGGTGGAGAGCATCAAAATCACCCACCAGGGCAGCAACAAGATTCAGGCGCTCACGTCCGAAGAGAAGCGTGCCGCGCTCGCCGGCGCGATGGAAAAATGGATCAAGGGAATAATGGACGCCACCGACGGTTTTGTAACTGGCTGGGACGTTGTCAACGAGGCTATTTCCGGCGGCGGCAACGATGGCGAGGGCAATTACACCCTCCAGCACAACAACAGCCACAATACCGACCCGACATCCGTGCAGAACGGTCTGTTCTTCTGGCAGGACGACATGGGCGACCTCGAATACGTACGCTACGCCGTGGCTTTCGCAAGGAAGTATTTCAAGGGCGACCCAAAAGACCTCAAACTTTTCATCAATGACTACAACCTCGAATCCGACTGGGACGACAACAAGAAGCTCAAGTCGCTCATCAATTGGATCAAGAAGTGGGAGTCCGATGGCGAGACCTACATCGACGGCATCGGCACGCAGATGCACATTTCCTGCTACGAGGACGATGGCATCAATGAAAGCAAGAAAAAGCACATCAGGCAGATGTTCCAGTTGATGGCAGCCACCGGCAAGCTTGTGAGGGTTTCAGAACTCGACATGGGCTATGTCCGCAAGGGTTCCAACAGAGGCATCGCCACTGCCGACGTTAAGCCCGAGGAGCACAAGAAGATGGCAGACCTTTACAAGTTCGTGATTGAGTCTTACTTCGAACTCGTTCCTCCCGAACAGCAGTACGGCATCTGCCAGTGGTGCTTGACCGACGCCGGCGGACAGCTTGGTACGGGCTGGCGCGGCGGTGAGCCGGTGGGCATCTGGACTGAAGGTTACAAGCAACGCAAAGAGGCTTACCGTGGTTTTGCCGAAGGTCTTTCTGTTAAATAACACATCACAATAAAATCAGACAATGAAGAAAAAAATTTTTTTAATATCGTTTCTTGCTGCATTGATGTTAGCATCGTGCAGCAAGGAGGATGACACGCCAGGCACGGTGTGGAATCCTGGTACGGGCAAGGATTCCAGCAATGTCAATCCGTCGCCCAATCCCGACGACCCCGTGCCTGCTGCCGACGACAAGATGTCTATCTTCCTGTGTTTTGGTCAGTCGAATATGGAGGGCAATGCTCCCATCGAGGATCAGGACAGGATAGGCATTCCCGACAATTTCAAGAATATGATTGTTACCCAGGGTGACGCGGATCATTACGGCTCGTCTCGTTATTCGTGGCGCAAGGCCGACCCGCCTTTGGCGCGTTGGTCTGCGGGCGACACACCGGGGCTTACTCCGGCAGATTATTTCGGACGCAAGGTGGCTGCCAATCTTCCCACTGGGGAAAGACTTGGCATCGTGATGGTGGCTATCGGTGGCGCACCAATTGATGCCTTCGAGAAGGAGACTTGCGAGGCATATTGCAACAAGAGCGACCACGAGCCGTGGTACAAGGCTTATCTCGCCGAGTACGACAACAACCCCTACAAGACCCTTATCACTGCCGCCAAGGAGGCGCAGAAAAGTGGCGTTATCCGAGGCATCCTGTTTCATCAGGGCGAGAGCAACAATGGTCAAGCTAATTGGCCGGAAAGAGTCAAGAAGGTTTACGACAATATCATCGCCGACCTTGGGCTTGATCCTCAAAAATGTCCGCTGCTTGTCGGCGAGATGCTGAGGGAGGAGGAAGGTGGCATCTGTCACGGACACAATGCACAGATTGCCAAAATTCCGGACTTGATTCCAAATTCGTATGTGATTTCGTCGGAGGGTTGCAAGGGCAACGGCAAGGACGGATTCCATTTTTGCGCAGAGGGTTACAGGATAATTGGCGAGAGGTACGCCTCCCAGATGCTTCGGCTTATGGGCATCACTCCAAAGGGAGAGGGGTACGTAGGCTACCACGTTGAAGGTCGCTTTTTGAAGGATATGAACGGCAATACTGTCAACCTCCACGGCTTTGGACAGACGTACAGCCCATGGTTCAACGAGCAGGGCTCCAAGTGGAATGGCGATGACGTAGAGGGATGCCTGAAGTACAATCAGGGGCTTATCAAAGACATTATGGATTCTGGCTGGAAAATGACTTGGATGCGCCTTCACATGGATCCACACTGGACTATCGACAATTCCAAGGGTGGTTACAGCGGCGAGGCAGTGGCTCACCTTTATTTCAGCGAATCGAGATTCAAGAAGTATCTTGACGAGGTGTTTGTGCCGATGACCAAGTATTGCATCGACAATTATAAGATGGCAGTAGTTATGCGCCCTCCGGGAGTATGCGGCGATAGCCCGTTGTCTTACGGCGACGCTTACCAGAAGTATCTGTTGAAGGTGTGGGAGATTGTATCCTCGCATCCGTATATCCAAAACAATCCTTATGTAATGTTTGAGCTTGCCAACGAGCCTGTTAGTTTCAATGGCGGCGACCAGAAGTACAGCCAGTATTTTCAGGATGTAGTTGACCTCATCCGTACCAACTGCGACAACGTGGTGTGGGTGCCGGGTCTTGCATGGCAGCAGAATTACAGGCCGTTTGCCAGCTATCCTATCAAAGGCAAGAATGTCGGCTATGCCGTGCACTGCTATCCGGGCTGGTATGGTTCGCCGGCTCAGGTGAGCGCGGAGGAGTTCAATACGCCACTCGACGGCAACGAAGAAAAATTCCGTGCTGGCTTTGCAGAAAGTGTAGGTTGTGTAGCAAATTTTGCGCCTATCATTATTACGGAGATGGACTGGTCGCCGCATGAGTACAACGACAATCATCATGTTGCCTGGGGTAGTTCAACTACTACGGCCTTTGGCGCACCGTTCAAGAAGATTGCCGACGAGTGGGGCAATGTAAGTTGGATGATTTTTACCTCGCCGCACCTTTTGGCGAAGTATAAGAATCATGCCTCTTTGGACGAAAGGTCTCAAAAGTTTCTCGAAGACCCCGAGGCTTGTCCTACTGCTGCTTATAATTGGTATATTGAATATGCCGGCGGACGAGTTAGTCATGGCAAAGTGACGGGCATTGAAGTTTCTGCTCCTAATGCTGTGATGCAGGGCGCGGTGGTCAATGTTGCTGTTAAGTTGAAATACGAGGACGGCTACAAAATCACTGCTACAGAAGGTTTGTCTTTTGAAATTGCCGACAATGCTGTATTGTCAGACAAGGGCAACGGTCGTTTGTCCGCAGATGCCATCGGTGAGACTACTGTGAAGGTGTTTTATGGAGATTTTTCTGAGGAAATCAAAATAAGCGTCGTTGGATTGTTTGATTTGGCAGTATTCAATCCGAGTATCTACGAGACCGGAACATTTGACCTTGAAGCTAAGACGTTTACCACAGGAAAGTATGGTTTTGCGGGGTGGAAATATGATTCGCCCGTAGATTTGTCGGCGTACAAGTACCTTGTTGTGGAAATGGAAGATTGCGAGGCTCTTTCCTCATACGAATTTTCGTTCCGCTTATTTGATGCCAATAATTATTGGGGCGGTTGTGCTACGTACCAATTCAAAGGCTCAAGCACGGTAAGGATCGAACTTGCCAAATTAGCCAAGGACGACGGTACCAAGATGGACGCTTCGCATATATATATCGCAGGTTTCTGGTCTGTTGGCGATGTGAAGGCTGTCGTCAAGGATATTAGATTAGAGAATTAAAATTAGGTATTTTTATTAAAAAAAAGCCGTTGTTACTTTTGCTGATGACGGCTTTTTTTTAATTTTGCGCTATGAAAAATATTAAAATAATTGCTGCTGTTTTTGCAGCCCTTGCGTTTTGTTTTTGGGCGTTTGGGTATCCCGAATGGCTCAATTTCCACGAGCAATACCAGATGTTTCTGTTTTCGTGGGACTACCTGATGGAGCATCTCGCTTTGCCGGGTGGAATGGGTGTATATCTAAGTGAGTTTCTGGTGCAGTTTTTTTACAATACGTATTTGGGCGCGGCTGTGGTTGCGGTGGTTTTGACGGCAATTTTTTTGTTGTCGGTAAAGATAAGTCAAAAAATCACCTCTGGATATAATGTTGTGGCTTTGCAGATATTGATCCCTGTGTTGATATGGATATACGCTGGGGATATCAATATGCTTTTTGCCTTCCCTGTTTCCATGCTTGTGGCGCAGGTATGCACGTTGGGATTCATCGGCATCGGCCACGACAAAAAAATATGGTTGCAAATTCTGTTGCTCCCTGTAATATATTGGCTTATAAACTATTGTGTATGGATATATGCCTTGTTGACGAGTATCTATATAGTCAATAATAATGCCAATAGGTTCCATGCGTCAACCATTGTCGTGATGCAGATGCTTGGATTGGTGTTTTTTATTGTTTGGGTGGCGTATTTCCCTGTAAGGAATTATCCGTTTAGCGATTTGTTTTGCGGTATCGACTATTATCGCGGACACATGTGTGTGCCGTTTTGGCAGCATTTGGCGGCAATTAGTTGTGTATTAGTTCCGCTTATAAAATTAAAAAAAGTAAGCCGCATTGTAGATTATTGCCTGTTGTCTGCTGTGGCTGTGGCTGGCGTTGCCGGGTGTATCGTCAAATACGACAGCGAGTGGTACAGTTATTACAAAATAGACTATTATTCTCGTACTCAGCAATGGGATAGGCTCTTGGATTATGCCAAAAAAAATAATTTGCAGTCGGATATGGCTGCAACGGGAGTCAACCTTGCCCTCGCGATGACAGGGCAGTTGCCAGACCGGCTTTTTGATTTCTATCAGCCGGGCAACGAAGGTTTCCTCTCCACGTTTGGCTACAATTTGTTGTCTTGCGCGCCTACAGCGGAGGCGTGCCATTATTTGGGTATGAACAATTCTGTTTTGCGTTACAATTTCGATTTGCAGTCTGCGATATTGAATTGCAAATCCAGTGGAAGGTTTTTTAGGCGTATCGCCGAATCCTATTTGCTCAACCGCCGTTACGATGTGGCGCAGAGGTACTTGACTAAGTTGAAGCAGACCTTGTTTTATCGGTCGTGGGCGTTGGAGGCGGAGTCTTGCTTGTACGACGAGGAAAAAATCAAGGCCAATTCAGAATGGGCGAGGATGTTGAAGTTGCGTTTTGAGGACGGGCTCAATTTTTCTCATGTGCATTTGGACCAGATGCTTGTCTATCTGTTTGAGAAATGCCCCGACAATCGTATGGCCTTGGATTATGCGTTGTGTTCTTGCCTTGTTAGGAGGGATTTGATGACGTTTGTGAAACATTTTCCGTGTTTCACCAAATATTTTGGTGTTGCCAACATTCCTGAAATATACCAGCAGGCCTTTTTGACTGCTTGTGTGCAGTATAATTATACTTTACCGTCGTTTATAAGCCAGAAAGTCAAAGACGATTTTCGTGAGTTTGATCGTATGTATCTCATGAATCCCAATGACAAGGCTTTTAGTACTGGTAAATTTGCTAATACATTTTGGACGTATTATTTAATAGATCCGATGAGATGAAGTATTTTGTTTATATACTACCTTTGTTTTTTTTGACGTTTTCGTGCGCCGAAGAGCCTGAAAACGTGCAGACTGTGGATGTCTTACCAGAGATATTCCCTGATTATGTGGATGTAACCATTCCGGCAGGCATTGCTCCACTCAACTTCAATGTCAAAAATTCAGAACGCGTTTTTGTGGAGTTGACAGGCGAGGATGGTTCTAAAGTTTCAACATTGGGGGATTATGCTGACTTCGACATTGAGAATTGGCATGAATTGACGCAAAAGAACGTTGGTAAGAAAATCGCTGTTTCCGTTACTGCAAAGACAGATGGTGTCTGGAAAAAATACAGCAATTTTAATATATATGTACATGGCGACCCTCTTGACGATTATGGACTTACTTACAGGCTGATACCGCCTGGCTACGAAACTTTTGCCCATATTGGGATTTATCAGCGCAACATCCATACCTTTGAGCAGGATGCGGTGATAGACGGCATGGCGATACAAGGAGAGTGCATGAATTGCCATGTGCCAAACCGTGCAAATCCCAAGCAGTTTCAGGTTCATATTCGCGGCGAGCATTCGGCTACACTTATCCAGCAAGATGGCAAGAGAACGCTTTTGCAGACCAAAACCGACTCAACCATAGCTAATTGCATGTATGCATATTGGCATCCTAATGGCAAATACATAGCATATTCGCTCAATTTGATTCACCAGACTTTTTTTGAGGATACAGTAAAGTATATCGAGGTGTTTGATAAGGCTTCCGACGCATTGGTGCTGGATATTGAGAAGAATCAGCTTATCCTTTGCGACAAGTTTATGACAAATGATTTTGAGAGTTATCCAGTTTTTTCTGCCGATGGCAAGACGATATTTTATTGTTCCTCCAAGCCTTACATTGTAGAAGGTAGACTCAATGAAATGCGTTACAGCCTATTGAAAACCAGTTTTGACGAAACCACGGGCAAAATTGGTCCAACTTTTGACACTATTATTAACGCCGAGCAAATCAAAAAGAGCATCACTCATCCACGTCCGTCATACGACGGCAGGTTTTTGATGTTTTGTGTGGCGGATTATAGTGTATTCCCTATTCATCACAAGGAGTCCGACTTATATATTATGAATCTCAGTGACAGCACGATACGTCCTATTAAAGACGTCAACTCCGACTGTGCTGAGACGTTTCATAATTTTTCGTCCAATTCTCGGTGGTTTGTATTCAATAGCCGCAGGGTCGACAAAATCAACAACCTCCTATTTATATCACACATCGACGAGGTTGGCAACTGCACCAAGCCTTTTCTCCTGCCGCAGAAGAATCCAAAAGATTTCTACGACAACTTTTTTTACTCATACAACGTCCCCGACTTCACTACTGAAAAGGTAGAGCTGGACATCAGGGCGTTTGCGCGCGAGATATATAATAAGGAGAGGATTCAGGTCGGCGTGAGGAGAAATTAATTTTTTTTTTGCAATATCCGATTTTTTTTATTAATATTGCAAAATTTTTAGCAAACTCCAGACCATGGCACACATTATCAACGAAATTTCCAGGACTTTCAATGAGTACCTGTTGATTCCGGGGCTTACCACCAAGGAATGTACCCCGGCCAATGTCAACCTTCAGACGCCGCTTGTCAAGTTTAAGAAGGGCGAAACCCCGTCGCTCTCGCTCAACGTTCCGTTCACATCGGCCATCATGCAGTCGGTGTCGGATTCCAATATGGCGATTGCACTTGCCAAAAACGGCGGCATTTCGTTCATCTACGGCTCGCAGTCCATCGACGACCAGGCTGAGATGGTACGCAAAGTGAAGAAATACAAGGCGGGTTTTGTGGTATCCGACGCCAACCTCACGCCCGAAAACACTCTCGCCGACGTGGTTGCTTTGAAGGCCACGACAGGCTATTCCACTATCGGAATCACCGACGACGGCACTTCCAATGGCAAATTGCTCGGCATCGTAACAAGCCGCGACTACCGCCCCACGCGTGACCCACAAGACCGCAAGGTAAAGGAATTTATGACCCCATTTGAGAAGCTCATTGTAGGTCATTATCCCCTCGACCTCAATGAGGCCAACGACATCATCTGGAACAACAAGATTAATGCGCTGCCAATCATCGACGACGAACAGCACCTCAAGTTCTTCGTGTTCCGCAAGGATTACGATTCGCACAAGACCTATCCTCTGGAGCTTTTGGACGACGACAAGTCGCTCCGAGTGGGTGCCGGCATCAATACTCGCGACTACATGGACCGTATTCCCAAACTTGTGGAGGCTGGCGTTGACGTAGTATGTATGGACTCGTCCGACGGTTTTTCCGAGTGGCAGAAGGAGACCATCAAGTGGGTGCGCGACCATTACGGCGAAAGCCTCAAGATTGGCGCGGGCAACGTGGTGGATGCCGAGGGCTTCAATTATCTCGCCGAGGCTGGTGCCGACTTTGTGAAAGTGGGCATTGGCGGCGGCAGCATCTGCATCACACGTGAGCAGAAGGGCATCGGACGTGGACAGGCAACGGCTATTATAGACGTAGCCAAGGCTCGTGACGAATATTTTGAGCGCACGGGCGTTTACATTCCGATATGTTCTGACGGCGGCCTCGTGCAGGATTACCACATGGTGCTTGCATTGGCGATGGGTGCCGATTTCCTTATGATGGGACGCTATTTTGCACGTTTTGACGAGTCGCCTACCAAAAAAATCATGATCAACGGCTCATACATGAAGGAGTATTGGGGCGAGGGCAGCAACCGCGCCCGCAATTGGCAGCGTTACGACATGGGCGGCGATGCAGCCATGAAATTTGAGGAAGGCGTTGATTCTTACGTTCCATACGCAGGCAAACTCAAGGACAACCTCCAGGTTACCATCGACAAAATCAAATCTACGATGTGTTCCTGCGGCGTTACGAGCCTCGAAGACCTCAAGCAAAACGCCAAAATCACACTTGTGTCATCTACCGGCATCATCGAAGGCGGTGCGCACGACGTAGTGCTCAAAGAGCAAAAGCAATAATCATCGTCAATTCGTCTGTTGACGATTAAAAATAACAAAAAGCCATCAAGTTCTGCACTTGGTGGCTTTTTTTTGTTATGTGTTTTTAATGCAAAAAGTGGACTATTTTACATTTCTTGTTGTTTTGTTGCACCAATTTTTTTGATGGTTTGTATTGTCTGGTTGTATAATTTTGTGCCGAGTTTTATACATACGGCAAAATGGAGCAGCAAGAACATATTCACGACCACGGTCACAATCACAATCATACAAGCGACCACGGTCATACGCATACACATCGCAATCTTATCGGTTTCGACGAGCATGGCATACCTACTGTGCTTGTAGAGGCGGACAGCACGCATACTCACATCGACGAGCATGGCAATGTCTATCAACACATGCACGAGGCGGAGTTTACCGCCGATTATATGAAGGCGGTGGCAGAGTACAAGAAGACTTTTCCGTCGAGGCAGGATGTCTATGACCAGACGCCCGACCCAGCCGTCCGTGAGTTGATGCTCCGAATGGAACAGATAGGCATCGACGATGCTTTTGAGAGGTTCGACAAGCAAAAGCCGCAATGCAACTTTGGCCTTAGCGGCGTTTGTTGCAAGATTTGCAACATGGGGCCGTGCCGGATTACGCCCAAGGCGCAGAGAGGCGTCTGCGGTGCCGATGCCGACCTCATTGTGGCGCGCAATCTTCTTCGTGCCGGAGCGTCGGGCGTGGCGCAGCACGGCATGCACGCACGCGAAGTGATTCTGTCGCTCAAGTGGGCGGCGGAGGGCAGGCTCAATATTCCTATCGTTGGCAAATACAAGGTAAAACAGATAGCCCGCGCCATGGGCATCAAGGTGGACCGTCGTCCCTTCAACAAAGTGGCGTCCGAACTTGCCGACGCGCTCCTTGCCGACCTTTCGAGGACCATCCCCGCCCCCCACAATACTATCGCGGCATGTGCTCCCAAGGAACGTCAGGACACTTGGCGGAGGCTCGACATAATGCCCATTAGCGCATACCACGAAGTATTTGAGGCATACCACAAGACCGGCTGCGCCACCGATGGCGATTGGAAAAGCGTCCTGCAACAGTTTTTGCGGTGCGGCTTGGCGTTTACGTTTTCGGGAGTTGTAGGTTCTGGTATTGCCACTGACGCACTTTTTGGCGTGGGCGATAGGGTAACGTCCAAGGTGAATGTAGGCGCGTTGCAAAAGGGATATGTCAATATTGCCGTGCATGGGCATCTGCCTACGTTGGTGAGCCAGATTGTCAAGACCGGGCTGTCGCCGGAGTATGAGGCCAAGGCGAGGGCAGCCGGAGCCAAGGGCATCAAGTTTTATGGAATATGCTGTTCGGGACTCTCGGCGATGTACAGATATGCCGGGGTGATACCGCTTAGCAATGCCGTTACAGCCGAACTCGTGCTTGCCACTGGTGCTTTGGATCTTTGGGTGGCTGATGTGCAGGATGTATTTCCTGCTATCATGGATGTGGCGAGGTGTTTCAAGACCACTGTTGTTACCACTTCCGATTCGGCGCGTCTGCCGGGGGCGGAGCATATTGGCTACGACCATACCCATTCCAATATCGAAGATACACAGGCGATAGCCGAAAGGATTTTGAATCGTGCCATCGAGAGTTTTGAGGCGAGGAAAGGCATCCCGGTCTATATTCCGCCATACGAGGTGGAGGCTGAGGTGGGATTTTCGGTAGAGTACGTTTGCAAAAGGTTTGGTTCTTTTGCCCCGATGGCTGAGGCTCTCAGGGACGGACGCATATACGGCATTGTCAATATGGTAGGCTGCAACAATCCGAAGGTGCTGTATGAAAAGGCGACGCTGGATGTTGCCGACGTCCTCCTCCAAAACAATGTACTCATCCTTAGCAACGGCTGTGCGTCGTTTCCGCTTATGAAACTTGGATATTGCCAAAAAGACGCGTGGAGTAGGGCGGGGGAGAGCCTTCGGGAGTTCCTTAAGCCAGATTTGCCGCCCGTGTGGCATGTAGGCGAGTGCATCGACAATACACGTTCGTCTGGCATTTTTGGCGGGCTTGCTGCTGCGCTTGGCAAAAATATTTATGAGATGCCTTTTGCATTTTCGTCGCCAGAATGGGGCAACGAGAAGGGTATCGATGCCGCGCTTGGCTTTAGATTGATGGGTGTCAATAGTTATCACTGCGTGGAGGCGCAGATATATGGGTCTGCCAATGTAATCAATTTTCTCAAGGATGGCACTCGCAGTATGCTTGGCTCGGTGATGAAGGTGAACACCGACCCCGTGAAACTCGGCGAACTCATTGTGGCAGATATGCGCGAAAAACGCAAGGCTCTGGGCTGGAAGTATTAGTAACAAAAAAAATTGAAAATAGATAATTGAATTATTATTTCTAAAAAAAGGGATATGAAGAGGAATATTTTTTTCACGATTGTAACGGCGGTTGTTTCGCTGCTGTTGTTGGCGGGATGTTCGCATCGTGGCAGCAATTCGGACAATTCGTCGCGTCAGCATGTCAAGATTGGCTATCTGCCTATCACTCATGCTGTTTCGTTGTTTGCCGCCAAGGATTTCATTGATGCTGATACCACTTGCAAGTTTGATATTGAGCTTGTTAAGTTTGGCAATTGGACCGACCTGACCGACGCTCTCAATTCGGGCAGGATAGACGGTGCGTCGGTGCTTGTGGAGCTTGCGATGGCTGCCAAATCCAAGGGCATCGGTCTCAAGGCAATCGCCCTCGGGCACAAGGACGGCAATGTCGTTGTGGTGGGCAACGGCATCAATTCTGTGGCAGACCTCAAGGGCAAGAAGTTTGCGATACCCAATACGCAGAGCAGCCACAATATTCTGCTCAATCAGATGCTTCACGACAATGGCATGAGCATCAACGATTTGCAGGTGATACAGCTCGCCCCGCCAGAAATGCCGTATTCGCTTAGCAATGGTTCTATCGATGGATATTGCGTTGCAGAACCATTTGGAGCGATGTCTGTAAGCAAACGTCTTGGCAAGGTATTGTACACGTCGGAACAGCTTTGGCCCAATTCGGTGTGCTGTGCGCTTGTGCTCACCGATGCTTTTATCAACGCCAATGCCGCTATCGTGGAGCGTCTGAGGGATGTTTATCATGATGTCAATGCGCATAATGGCAAGCAAGAGGTGTCGTCGCTGTCAAAGAAATACCTCGGACAGCCCGACGATGTGCTTGCCACATCTTTGCAGTGGATTCATTACGACAGTTTGCACATAACAAGGTCAGATTACGACCTTTTGGTACAGAAAGTAAAGGATTTTGGCATAAGTACCAATCCGCCGTCTTATGACGATTTTGTATTCGACAAGTAGATGTATATTCGGATAAGTGATGAAAAAACATTTGAAAACCTTGAAACGTGTCGCCATTTCTTTTGCCTCGGCTTTGGCTCTGTGGCAGTTGGCGTGCATGGTATTGGATGTCAACGAAAATCTTCTTCCCAGTCCCTTGCAGGCTTGGAGGGCGTTTGTGGAATTGTGCACGGTGGGGCTGCAGGGTAGTACGTCGGATGCCACTCTCTTTGTACACATTGGTGACAGCATGTGGCGTTTTGTGGTGGGGTATCTTGCCTCCACTGTAGTAGGCGTTTCGCTCGGGCTTTTGCTCGGACAGTCGCAGCGGGCGTTTGGTTATGTAAATCCTGTGGTGCAGGTCATTAGACCTATTGCGCCTATTGCTTGGCTGCCGTTCATTGTGCTTCTCATTGGCATTGGCGACCTGCCGGCTATCATCATTATATTTATTGCCGGTTTTTTTACGGTGATGCTTTCCACTGTGTCTGCCGTCAAGAAAATAGACAAGGTATATCTCAAGGTAAGTGCTAATTTTGGGCTTTCGCGGTGGCAGCGTCTTATAAAGGTGGTCTTTCCGGCGGCATTTCCATCCATTGCGTCGAGTCTGCACATAGCTCTTGGCACATGCTGGATTTTTCTTGTGTCGGGCGAGATGGTGGGTTCGCAGACCGGGCTCGGCTTTTTGGTGATGGACGCCAAGAATTGCCTTCGAGCCGATGCACTTATCGCCGTCATTATCACGATAGGCGTAATTGGTTTTTTGCTCGACGTCCTCATTTCTGCTTTCGAGCACAAGGTGCGCGACCTTTGGGGGCTTGGTATCAACGAATAATATTTTCATCAAAATGAGTTATATCGAAGTTAAGAATGCAACTATTAGGTACGACAACGATTTGTCGGAGCCTTTCCTTGCGCTCAGCGACGTAAGTCTCAATATAGAGCGAGGCGAATTTATATGCCTGCTTGGTGCCTCTGGCTGCGGCAAGACCACATTGCTCAATGCAATGGCGGGATTTGAGAAGGTAACATCGGGAAGCATCACCATCGACGGCGAGGCGGTTACCAAGCCGTGCATCAGCCGCATCACTATTTTTCAAAACTACGGACTCCTGCCATGGCGCACTGTGGAGAGCAATGTTGCCCTTGGGCTTGAGGTATTGCAAGTGCCGGAGACAGAGCGCAAAGCTCGTATTGCCGCCGCATTGGAGAGCGTGGGGCTCGGCAAATTTGCCAAACATCGTCCAAACCAGCTTTCGGGCGGCATGAAACAGCGTGTAGCCATCGCGAGGGCGTTGGTGGTGAATCCTGATATTATTTTCATGGACGAGCCGTTTGGTGCTTTGGACGCGATTACGAGGATGAAGCTTCAGGAGGATGTAAGGTCGCTGTGTGTCAGGGAAAAAAAGACGATTATTTTTGTAACGCACGACATTGAGGAGGCGGTATATTTGGCAGACCGTATCGTTGTGCTCACCCCAAATCCAGGGCGGCTCAAGGGTGTCATCAATATTTCGATGCCGCAGACAGAGCGCGATCGCACATCGGCGGATTTCATCAAGGCAAGGGAAAAAGTCTTTGATATTTTCAATAAAAAGTCCCTCAACGCAATCGAATATTTTATCTAATCGTTTATATATAATATTATGTGTTGTTTTGTAGTACCAATGGCTGAGGCCATCGCCGTAACGGCGGTAAGAAGACATTTGGCAAAATCGTCGGCAAAGCACGGCGAAGTGTCCAACAAAGAAAAACTATTCAAGGTAAGCAAACTGGAATCGATGCTATGGGGCGGCACAATTTTGCTTGTTGTCGATCACGTCATCAACGGCGAACTTACATGGCTATTTCCATTTTTTACGGGCGACCCGGAGAATTTGTTGCACGAAATCCTCACTACTGGAGTTGCAATGTCAGTAATTTGCACAATAATTTGGGCATTTTGGGCTAAATTTGCCAGAAAATCTGCCTCTGCAATTGCCTAATAAGCAATCATTTGAAATTTTTTTTGAAAAAAGTTTCAAAAAGATTTGGAGCATATACCAAAAAGTATGTAATTTTGCATTGTTGTTTCGGAATAAGAAACACGGTTTTGCAAGTGAAAATTTGCGACGATATTTGAGAAAAATTTTTTGACAGCAAGCACAAGGCGTAAGAAACAAGAACATTGTACCCCTGAAATAAGTCGGAAACAAAACAATTTTATACAACGAAGAGTTTGATCCTGGCTCAGGATAAACGCTAGCGGCAGGCCTAACACATGCAAGT
>ODAI010315349.1_pt1 | contig 85491 bp, 69 predicted proteins | sample 1539321 | NCBI WGS metagenome assembly ODAI01 (sample SAMN02144231, study PRJEB22623) | gut metagenome | biome: sheep rumen | host: Ovis aries | place: New Zealand | reverse complement strand
GGTTCATAGTGGTATTACTATTGTTAGTGATATGGGAACCCTGACTGGCCAACGGCACGCTGTCATTCAGGGTGACTGTATTCTCATCGATATACTTGTTAGGATTGACACCCGTGAGGAAATCGCTCAGGACGCGATCGGCAAGGTCACTGGCGGTATTGTAATGAACGTCACGCTTGAAAAACAAGGAGACATCCTTCCAGAAACGCTCCAAAGCAGCCAAGAGATTCTTGAAAACCTGCTGGGGCTTCTCACCTTCCTGACAGTACTCAGCAAGACGCTGGGCACCATGACGGCCACTGTAAGTGGCCAGCACCTCATCGGCTATCTGGTCATCATTCTCCAGATGGGGATAGGTCTTGACAACCTCATTCCAGATAGCAGTCTCACGTTTCATCAGCTCCACGATACGCTGCCACTCCTTTGGATTGCGCTGGCGCAAGGCCTCTGCCCATACATGGGTGTACTCGTGGATAGGAACATCAGGGCCTGTCTCCTTGGGATTCAGGAAAACAGTACCTCGATAGACGAAGCCATAGACCTTGGCATCGTCACGCTTCAGAGCCTCGTACTTCTCTGGGAGCTGTTGCAAGATATCCTTGGCAGAATTCCAGTCGGTAGAGACCTGCAAGCCGTTATGACGGAGCTTGTCAACCAAGGCATCGACCATGCCGTTACCCGTCTTTCCACCGTCATTGACCTTGAGGTTCCCGTAGTCACCGGAAGGAACCTTGGAACGTCCGGGACGCAGCAGACTGGCAGCCTGCTGCTTGACGGAACGCCATGCCGGAAGCAACACCTTATTGGCCGTGAGATAGGCCAGAGGCGTAGCGGCAACGAATGCACCTAACAGGGGGCTGACAAGGGTGAGCGCACCGGCAAGCAGAAGAGTACCGCCGATACCAAAAGGCATCAGCCATCTACGGCGGGCATTACTCTTGGAAACGGAAGGCTGGGAGCCTTGCTTGATAGTAGCCATCATCTTAACTTTTAAGTGAAACATAAAGGCTGACAGGGAGAGAGAATTTCTCCCTCCCTACCAGCCGAAAACTATTTTTTTACGTCCCACGGAGAGACAGACGTGAGGCGGCAGTCAAGGGACAGAGCACCCTTGAAGACACCCATCTGGAGATCACCCTTGGCCTCAATGAAGGTGTTGGCCTGCAGGAAATCCTCGCCCTCCTTGGGATCGAAATAGAGGAAACGAACCCACGTAAAGTCGTTCTTGTCACCATTCTTATCCAGGGAGAAGGCTGAGAAAGTCTTGAAAAGCTTCTTGTTCTTGTCCTCCTTCTCCTCGACGCCATTCTTGCCGATCTTACCACGGAACTCCATCGTACCCTCCAACTTGTCACCATAGGTGCTCTTGCCAAGATGAATCTTGTCATTGGCAGCACGGAGGTTGAGGAAGAGCTTGCCGTCCTTCTTACGGATCGTAAGGACACCCTCAATCTCAACACGACGACCAGTGGTATAGATAGCGGCAATCTCCTTACCGCCATCAGTGGTCACACTGATATCCAAATCAAGCTTCTCCTTGTCGCGACCCATGATGGGAACCTTGACACCGAAACTGACAAAGGGGTTCTTCTCTTTGTCTTCCTTCACACTTGCATTGCGCGAGATAGCAGCGCAGATGCTTACTTCACACTTAATCATAACATTGAAAATTAAATTAAAAAATAGATGATATATTGAATTAAAATTCTCTAAGCGAGACGAACACCGGCATTCTGCTGCTGTTCGGGACTCTCGGCGTCAAAGGACATGGAAGCCATCTGACGGGCCTTCTCGACATCAGGAGTCTCACGACGTCGTAGAACGGCGTCTAACTTCTGCTGTTCGGTGGTACGGGTGTCTGCCATCTGTTCTGCCTGATCTACAGGCTCCTGACCGTTTCCGTTCTGGAGCTGTAAAGCAAGGAGAATAGCACCCTTGAAAAGAGTTGATATCATACTGTTCAGCAAACCATCAGCACTGCCCTGGATATTTTGCTGTTGCATCATATAGGAAAACATCTGCAAGGGATCGTTAGCCTGACCGAACTGCTGCACAAGGGCATCAGCACTCAACGGCTGCTGCATGGCGACAGCGCCCTGCTGATGCTGGCTACCTGACCGCTGAGCCAACAGAAGCTCATCGGCAGGAGTAGGTCTGGTGTCAACACCAGCCTTCAGACTGGCAAGGAGATCATTATTGGTGCCTTTCTTCAGGACGGTACCCTGAAGGTTACCCCTGACAGAGACCTCGGCGAGATAACGCAGAGGGTCAACAGTCTTGAACTCACTACTGCCTGCCTCCTGACGCTTGACAGTCAGATGCAGATGAGGACCGGTACTGTTACCAGAATTACCAGAGACACCAAGCACCTTACCGGCATCCACCATGTCACCTTTCCTGACATTGATGTCCTTCAGGTGACAATAGCTTACACGCCACTTGGCACCATCGGCACGGTCGTACTCGACAACAACATAGTTACCGCCGGACTTCTGATAGCCCGTATCGACAACCTTACCCTGATTCTCGGTGGCGAAGACATCCTGGAATTTGGCTTTTAAATCAATACCGTTATGGGGATGGTCACGGTAGCCCGTAGGAGCAATACCGTAACCATCAGACATAACAAGGTTCAAGCCGGCAACAGGGAAGCAGTAGCCGTTGGAAACAGCAACAGACGAGCCTTGCGAAGCACCGGAATAGGCATATCCGGAACCGACAGAAGGCTGCATGGCAGCAGCACCCTGACCGCGCATATAACCGACGGCGGTACCACGCTGGGCGGCAAGGGCATTGGCCTGACGGTCAAAACGGGTGAGGTCATAGGAATTGATCTCGCCCATGATGGACTTGGCGTAACGGTCAGGATTATCCTTGGGACGCTCAGCATAACCGGCACGGCAGATGGTATAGGCCCACTTCTCGGCGAACTTCTCATCAGTGGATGAGACACCATGAGCGGCACTATATCGGGAGTTCTGACGGAAAAAGAACTTGGAATGGTCTTCGATGCCCTGCTCCATAGAGCTATAAACACGGAAATGGGCCATCCTCCCGTGGTCGTTAAGAATAACGGTCTGACCGCCATTCCTACGCCACCAACCGTCATCGTCATGGATGCCGAAATAGTTGTTGGTGTCCTTGGAATAGTTGCCATGCTCTATCCATGCCTGCGCCAAGGTGACGGAGGCAGGGATGCCATATTTGATCTGCTGCTCCATGGCAGCAGGGGCAAGGCGCTCGTAGAATTGTTGCTTCTCTGAAGTCATATGTCAATCTGATAAATATCATGAATACTGTTACTGATTATCTTTCTTCTTCTTGGAACCCAAGCGTGCCTGGCTGGCAGACACGCCCTGGGCTGTAGTAGGCAAGGGAAGATTAACGATGCATACCTCCTGCACGGCGCTCTTCGTTATCTTCTTCCTGAGAGTCGACTTCTGGTGCTTGACCGGTCTCTTCCACATGATGGTCACCCTGTCCTTCGTGATTGTCACGAAACTGGGCAGCCTCCTGGCCCTCCGCGATACCTAACTTCTCTCCGAAGAGAACGGCAGCGAGGAGCTGCTTATACAGAGACTTGTCATCGACAAGGAAGAGACGCTGGGCCTGATCGGGAGTGAGGGTAGAGTGAACCTTCTCATCATCGATCTGGGCGAAAATCACATACTGCTTGTCGTTGTACTTGTCCTTGGCGATATTGACCTTGGAGATACGGCTCAGGTCAAGACCCTCCGGAATCTCAGGCATCAGCACGCCAGCCTCCATCTCCGGGAACTGCTTGACGAAAGCATAGTACTTCTGACCAAGGTTCTCACGGACGGCATCGAAGTTCTCAGTACGAAGACTGCTGAAGAACATCTTGATGTCGGCAGGCTCTGGATAGACGGTGATAGGCTTACCATCGGCAGGCTTGATATACAGGACATTACGGTTCTCGTCATCCTTGATCATAGACACCTGCTCGATGTCCACCATGCCGGTACGGGCAATCTCCTCCTTCAGATCGAGGGTCTGGTCAACAACGAACTCATACTGCTTCAGGTGACCGACCAGTACCTCCTTGTCAGCGAAGAACTCATTGGGCTGATTCAGGCCCAGGGAGCCACCGGCATTGTAGAAAGTGATCTTGTCGCCGTCGAAGCCTTCCTTCTTCAGGGAGATGGCAATACGCTCCTTGCTCATGCCAGGAACCTCGTTCTTCACCTCCAGAGAAGCACCGGCTGGCAGAATGACAGCGGCACTCTTGTTCTGCATGTCCTTCACAAGGACAACAGTCTTGGTCTCCATATTGGGATAGGTGGCCAGGTCGGAAGAGATGGTGTAGAACTTCGGACGCATAGCCTCGATGGACTTCTCACCACGGATGGCAGCATAGTCAACGGCTTCACCCTTGCGAAGCATACCGACAACCTTGACGGCATTGTTGACATCACTCTCCAGGCGAGAGACAAGCTTGGAATCCTCCTTCAGCTCACGCTCGAAATATGGAACCATCTGCATGCTCTCAGAAGAGAGAGCAGCAGGCAGACCCTTACGGCTCATCAGAACACCTGCAGACAGCTCGGAAACGAGACGGTCATACTTAACGGCATCCTCCGGCAGCAGCTTACCGCCACGGTTCAGACGGTCGGCAGCACCGGTATAGAGAGCAACTGCACGGTAGAGGTCGTTAGCACGGGTAATAGCGGTCTTGACTTCCTCACCAGGGGCAGAGACACGGGAGTCGTTGATATGTAGAATACCAGTCTCACGGTCGTAGTCCGTCTCATGGATAGAACTGATGATGACCTTGTCACCACCGGCAACCTTCATCTTCTCGGTGAGGTCGGCGATATCCTTATAGATACGGTCAGCAGTGCCATAGTGCTTGATGACAGCCTCACTCTCAGGCTTGTCGGCGATAGCGACACGCTCACCACTGCGGATAATCTTCGGCAGAACAGAGTCAAGATCAGCAACAGGGAAGCTGACAACCTTGACGGCAGCACCTTCAGCATCCTTCATATCGGGATGGTCAGCGACCTTCAAACCAAGTATACTGCCTGCCTTGATAGCATCCTCACCGTGAAGCTCGTAGGTGTCATTACCGGTGCGAAGCATCAGCATGGCATTGATGTTATTGTCCTTCTTCAAGTTTTCGATATTAGAATAACCCTCAAAGGACTCCTTCTGACCACGACCGACAACGGCCTTATCCTCGGCAGCGAGGATGGCATTATACTCATCCTTCTTATGATGAACCATCGTGGTCTGGTCAATATTGAAGATGCTCTTCTCCTCACGGACACGAAGCTGCTTATAAAGCTCCTTCTTATCAGCAGGAAGGGCTTCGAACTCTTCCTTGGATATGATATTCTCAGCATCGAAGCGATTGACATACTTGTCATGGGCATACCAGTTGTAGCTAAGACCAGACTCGCCCTTCTTGACGGAATAGCCGTTGCTGGAGGCATCACCGAAGGTGACATACTGGTTGGTCTTGAAGCCGTTGGCATCGGAATGCAGAGCCATCATCATGGCATTGAACGGGCTGATGGTCATGTGCTCACGGGATGCGAAATCAGGAGACTTCTTACCATCCTTATTCATAAAGACACCATCAGCAGCGGCAGCAGCCACAAGAGCACCAGTAATCAACTGGGCCTGAACGATAGAGACAGGAACAGACTTCTTATCCTCCTTCTTCTTGGCTTCCTCAGCCTTTTTCTGCTCTTCCTGCTTCTTCTCCTGTTGAGCCTTGTCGGCAGCGGCCTTGGCCTTCTTATCCTTATCATCCTGTTGCTCCTGGACAAGATGCTCGGCTTCCTGAACAGAACCTACAGCCATGCTCTCGGCAGTCTTACCGAAATACTTGGCAATGAGCTGGTCGAGGGTGGCACGACGCTCACCATTCTCGCCACGCTGGAAGTAAGCATCGAGGTCGTTCTTGTACAGAACGCGGAGCTGACGCTGGCCATTGACAAGGGCAGAGACGGCATACTTACCGGCATTCGGACCCTGCGAGAGCTTGAAGACATTAGCCTTCTCAACATTCATACCCTCCGGGATCTGGTACTTAGAGTAGTCGATATTGGCGAAAGGATTCTTCTTCTCGCCAGCATCCTTCTTAGACTCCTGAGCCTGGCCTTCAGCCTGCTCCTGCTGCTCAGAAGGCGTCTCTTCCTTGACAGGAACGGACTTCTTCAGAGTGTTGGGATCAAAATACTTAACGGCAAGCTGCTCGGCAGTAGCCTTGCGGACGCCGTTGTCATCCTTGTTGAAGTAGGCATCGACATCATTCTTATACATAGACTGAGTCTTACGCTCACCATTGATGACAGCACTGACGGCATACTTACCGGCATTGGCTCCCGTAGTGAGCTTGAAGACCTGAGCCTTCTCGACAGTCATACCCTCTGGAATCTGGTACTTGGAGTAGTCAATATTCCAGCCCTTCTTAGCTGCAGGCTTCGCCTGCTGCTCGTTGTTCACCTGCTGCTCCTGAGCTTCCTGCTGCTGAGCAACCTCTTCTTGCTTGTTCTCTTCCATAGCTGTAAAATCTTTAAGTTGTGGATATTCTGTTATTAAATCATTCTCTATCTTCTCAACCTTAGCCATGACCTCTGGCAACTCCAGGAAGGCGGTGGCATACTCGCCATTGCCATCCTTGACAGCAATCAAGGCAAACTGCTGGGGATCACGCGGGTTCTGCTGCAAAGAGTAGGCAGAGATAGGATGGCTGAACATGAAGTTGTTGTCGGCAGTACGACGGAGCGAGTTATACTCAGGCAACATTGCGTTGACCTCAGCAATCCTGGATTTCACGTTATCGGCTATGTAATGCTCGTGGTTGAACAGGGCAACCTTCGCCTTCTCCATCGTATCAGTACCGATACGCTGTGACTCTTGGGCAATCGTATTCATGCCCTCCGGGAGATAACGGTCCAGAATCTCTGGATCACGGCTGTCAGCATCACGGAGGATGTCTTCCGCAATCTCACTGCTAAGACGCTTCACGTCAGACCATGAGGCAAGGTCGGCAGCAGCGACACGTCCGGCAACATCAACGTCAGACTGGTAGTAATCGCTGTTATACTGAGTGAGATAGGTAGCAACGGCCTCCTTGATGACTTTCTGGTCATCATCGGAGAAAGTGATACCTGCATCCTCAGATACATTCTCTATGTCTTCCTCTTCCAAGGCCTCCTGCTCACGCAAATCCTTGACAGCTGCCAGCAGGTCATCATAACCATGGAGATACATCATGTCACCATGGTTAAAATTGACAATGTTACCATCGGCATCCTGACGGTGACCGATGATGTTGAGCTTACCGTCCTGGTCGAACTTAATCAGATCGATATAATCCTTATCAATACTCTGGTCATCCTGAGAGACAGCAAGACCATCGACGAAGCTGATCTCATCACCCTTGCCAACGAGATTGGCAATCTGAGCCTCGCGGACAGCAATTGACAAGGCATAGACATCAGAATAGGTGTTAAAATGGCTGATGTCTATGGAAACACTCTCATCAGAACCCTTTATGTCGCCACTGACGACATAATAATGATGCTTACCCTGATTGTCACTATCCATCATGGCATCCATGAAGGAACCATCAGAAGCAACATGATATAGGTTATTGACAACAACTGTGTTGCCGTTATGATTAATCTCAAAAGTATTGAGTGTCAAACCGGAACCAGGAGAGGGAACGGCCTCACTAACCATATCCATTAGATAACCTTTGGCCTCACGAAGCTCAGCATCACCCTTGAACTTGATATCCAAGGTAGGAACACCATTGTCCTGAGCCTCGAAATGCAACAGCTTCTCCAGGTTCTCAGTAGAGAAATCGGTGACACCGTCGGCCTTCAACTCGTCAATATACTCCTGCGGGACTTCCTGGCCGAAAGCCATATACTTGGGAGTCTGCAACTCAACAGTATATTTCTTGCCCTCCAACAGGTCATCGACCTTCAGGAGATCATCGGCAGTAAGACGATAGGTGTTGACACCACCGTTCTCAGTACCACAGACAAAGACGGCAACGGCATCAACCTCCGGCGCATCGGCACGGAAAATCTGCTTGACCTCAATACGCTGGTCGGCAGCAAGACCGTCGGCCTCAGAGATGGTGAACGGCTGCTTCAACAGCAGCTTGTCGCCGTTCTCAGGCAACAGCTCATTGAGCTTAGACCACATACGCTCGGAAAGCTGCTCACGGCTCTCCTTCGGCATGTCGCGCTCTACATCCTTGATGGCATCAATGGAAATCATCTCGGCAGTAGCCTCGATGTCATCAACACCCCAGCTGGCAAGAATGCCCGGCTTGTTGACGTCAGCCTTCTTCAGAATACGCACCATCATATCATAGGCTGCATCCTGAGCGGTATTGGTACTTGAAACAAGATACTCCTTCATACCCTCCTGAACCTCGATACTATAGATGTCACCATTGGTATTATAGCGCTCATTGACGATGTTCTGGAGGTATTCGCCCAGACCGGCCACAACATACTGAACCTGCTCAGGGGTGTAACGGCGGTTCGGCAGAGGATGGGTCTCATCCACACCGACAGCAGCAGACTGCTCCTTCTGGAGATTCATAGCCAGTACCTTATTAAAGAGCAATTCCATACCACCGTCAGAGATACCATAGCCCTTCAGACTCTCGGTATGACCATCAGGCCATTGTCGGGTGCCGTCGAAACGAAGGACATCATCATGAATGCTGACCTCCTTGATGGCTCCTTGGATATTCTCACCAAGGGCAGTGGTATGAACGAAGTTCACAGGCTCATCAAGCTTGATAGCGCCATTAGCCTTCACAAGCTCATAAAGAACGGCAGACTGGTAACCATAAACAAGCTTGGCAAGGTCTTCCTGACGGAGCTTGTCAACTGGCGTGAAGATAGCATCGCGACCCATCAGAAAACCAAGGCCCTTCTCCTGGTCATTGACCAAAGCATAAGCATGGGGTATGCCTCCACCATTCTTGATATGCTCCTGAAGGTTGAACCAGTCGTAGTCCTTGACGGCAAAATGAGTATTGCCGGGGATGTGCATCTCCATACCAACCTCTAACGGGGCAACCTGCAAGGCATGGTCAAGACGGACACGGGCATCCTCGACAACCTCCGGGAACGGCAGGTTGCGAGAGGCCTCCAAATGCTCCTCACGGAACTGCTTGATAGAACCGGTACGCAGAATATCGACAGTCACACAGTCGGTCGGCAGACCAAAGGCAGGACTGCTGGTGAAGGACGGATGCTCTTCACGGGGACTGAAAACAGCACCCTCATAAGCCTTACGCTCCATGAAGTCGCGTATATTCTGGGCATCCTCCTCAGAGTCGATACCACTGAAATCACCATTGACAATGGCAGAGAGAGCATAGCTCGGAACCTGCTGGGTGTCAACAAGCAACGTGACATTATTATCCTCGTTGCGATAATAATCCACAAGACCCTTCACCAGCTTCAACTGATTCTCAGGGTTCAGCTCGTCTATAACCTCATAGTTACGACCATCATAAGCATCCTCTATCTTCTCATAGAGATGGATGCGGTCATCATCAAAGGTCGCAAAATGCAGATGACGATCCTCGTCACTGTTAAACAGCGACTTGATGGTGATGTCAAGCTGCTGGGCAAGCGGAGAATACTCCAGACCGGCACCTTTAAGGATGTCCTTCAACTCCTTATTGAGCTGGCGAAGCTGCACAACATTGGCAGGCTGGCGCATCTGCTCTGCATAGGCGGCAATCTCTTCACGGCTCAGCCATTCAGGCTTTTCCTTGAAGGAATCCCACAGCTTGAACATCAGGTCGATATGCTTATCTATATCACCGGCCCACAAGTCGGGCACGTGACGGTTGCCGTTGCCAAGGAAATACTTGACATCTGACTGCATGCGACTGAGGAGCTGATAGCGGAACTTATCATCATGATTCAAAATCTCCTCAACAGAGAACAAGCCGTTCTCACGGACAGGTTCCGTGACAACCAGGGGCTTTAAGTCACCATCGAGCTTGTGATACTTCTCGTTAAGCTCGGCAAGAATCTCACGGGAACGCTCGGCATTCTCACCAACGGTATAACCGGTGGTGCTGAGAGAGCGTACCACATCATCCATCGAGAACATACCGGCAGCATAGCGCCAGTAAATCATTTCAGGAACAGGCGCATTATCATGCTCCTTGGCATTGCCTGGAGCATAGGGATAGCCTATCTCTGACATGACCTTCCACTGCTCATCAGTGAGCGGCTGGAGATAACTTTCCTGCTTCTTCTGCTGAACACTGTTGATGCTATTCATCAGGAACTGAGCAGAAGCAATGGAAAGGTGGTCAATGTCGAGTATGCGATTAACCAAACCCTCACCATTCTTCTCACCATCATATAGGATGGTTCCGTTATTGTTTGAGAGATAGACAACCTTGACACCATCACCAATATCAGTAGGATTGATGGCGAAAGACTGGCCATGGGTGCTGATAACCTCACCCAAGAGGGTACGGAGCTGTTCACGACGCTCCTCAGCGGCATGGTCGCGCGAGGCAACAATACGGTCGGCATTCAGAGCTATGACCTTCTCGGCAAAATTAACAGCGGAAGACTTATCATAGAAGTCTGCCCATTCCTGGTTATTCATAATACGGGCAGAACCGCCTAACTCCTCAGCAAGAGATTGTATCTCCTTAAAGGAAACTGCATTTATCTCCTTAACAAACTGAACATGGAACTCACCTTCCACGCCACCTGGACGGTTATCGGTACCAATGGAAATATGATAAGGCTTGTCCTGACTGTGGTCGATAGGACTGTTCTTCAAACGCTCCAGGACATCCTTATTTTCATCAAGAATCTGGTCGAAGGACATCATGCGGATCTGTTCGTCGCTCATCCTGTAGGCAACAGCCCAGGCAAGCTCACGAAGACTGCCACCGGCAAGACCCTCAATGGCATTCCACTGCAGGCGCAAATCCTTCTTATCCTCCTTGTTGATATCCTTGAAGAGGTTACTGAAGTACTCACGGATATTCTTCGCATCATGTACATTCAAGTCAATGAGAATACCTGTCAGCTCATGAGCCAGCAAAGACTTGCTGGTGTCCGTAGCACGGAGGGCATTCTTGACATTCACAATGTGCTTGTCAAGAACCTTCATCTCCTCAGCAGAGAGCGGGTCGGCAAAACCCTGCTCCTGGTCATGCTCGGCAAGCTGACGATAGGCTTCGTCATAATCCTCAGCTCTGACAAGGAAGAAGCCGTCGCGGTTCTCATAGGCATCAATACCGGCCTCGTTATCGATATTCTCAACGGTGTTCGTCTTATTATCATAGAAGAACACGTCAACCTCGGTATTGTTGTAGAGGAGGGCAGGATCATCATGTGTCCAGCCATGAACACGGGTATATTCCTGCTCTACGGCACCGTCATTGACGGTAACCTTCTCACTGTCATCAGAGACAGAGACATTAGTAGGCTTATCCTGCTCATGCAGATAAAGATCCTTGTTGGAAACAAGAGCATCACGGACAGCAGGCCAGATGGTGTCATCATTCTCCACCAAGGCGAAGAAGTGTTCACGCTCTTCCTCCGACATATACTGATGCAGGCCCTCGATAAAGAGGTTAGGCGTATCTCTGACAGTATCAAACCTGCCATAGAAATCATCGATATCTCCGACCTCGGTATTATATTTCTCGTAAATCTTCTGGCAGAAAGCGATACGCTCATCACGTGGTGAAAGCTCCGGCTCCTTAGCAGCAACCTGCTGGGCGTCGAGATAAGCCTTGATGTCATCAAGGGAATCGTAGACCTTCGCAAGCTCGGCACCATCCAAGGCCTGCAAGTCAACATCACTGGCAATATCATTGGAATACAGCGACAACTGACCATCCACAATCTTCAGACTGTCAATGGAAATGGTGTCAGGCATACCGCCAAGGTCGATACGATCCAGCTTGGTACCTGGCTCGTCAGAATTCCAGAAGTCGAAATCGAAATTCCGACCGAACAGGCTGACAGCCTTTTCCTGAAGCTGGTCAATGGTCACAGTGACCTCATTGCCAAGATAGAGGCTCTTGGCATAGAACTGCGTCTCTTGAATATCGGTAAGGTCAAAATCCTCACCATTATCAGCCTGAACAAGCCTCAATAAATCTTGGATGCCATCGACATAGAAGAATATCTTGTCATCGTCACGCTCATCAGCATCACTGCTGAGCTTGATGATGTCGCTATGCTCGGAACCGTCATCCTTATAGCGGATGGTTACCTCGGCATAAAGCGGCTCCTCGTCATGCTTGGCGACGAACTCATCATATCGCTGCTGCAAGAGCTGACTCATGTTCTCGTACTTCTGCTCATCCTGACTCATGCGGATGACCTCACCGAAATACTTGTCGGCCATCTCCATGACAAAGTCGCCACGCTGGGACATAGCGGAAGGACCGACCATCATCTGATAGCGGGCTGCTTCATCAGCAGTCAGCTCAACGGCATTGCTGACCTGGTGCAACGTCTGGGCATTAACCAGACGGACACTGTACTTACCCTCACCAGTGGGGTAGATCTCGGCAGCAATATCCTTCTTGGCAGCATCAGCGGCGATATGCTCCTGCATACGCACAAGGCTCTGACTGATAGCCTGACGGGTATCGGCAGCCTCCGGCATGGCAATATAGACATCCAGGGCGGCATCACCGGCCACTGACATATAATCATTGGCATTCATCATGGCAAAGCGGATATTTGCATTGTCAAGATGACGCTCATAAAGCGGCAAATCAAAAGCCTTGCTCAGACGCTCCGCATCATCACCGAAGGCTTCCACAAATCCCTTCTGACGGAACAGCAGCACCTCATCAGGATGAAGTTGCTTCAGGAGATTGTATTCCTCCAATACCGTCGGAACCTCGTCGGGAGAGTCATAAGGCTCGAAATCAAGAGGCTGGGCAATGGCCAGTGCATTCTCAATAGTCTCTCTGTGACCATTGATATAGTCAGCGACAACCAGCGTACCTTCCGGATGGAAGTACTTCTTGGGGATATCGCGAATAACCAGTTTCTCGCCGTCCTCGGCGATGGCATCAAGACCCGTAGGATGGAAGTCAAGGGTCTTAGCCTTGAAATTTCCAATCTGAAGACTTCCATCGGTCTCGACGAGGACAGGTTCCTTCTGAGCAATGCTAATACTATAGTCAATGGTCTCTAACGCAAAAAGAGTGTCATTCATGGACTGGACCATGACAGGACGCATGCTGACAGGCGAAGAAACCACGCGGATATTGAGATCCTTCTCGGAAAGGACATCGAAGCCGTCACTGTTGACATGCAGAACCTGGGCAAACTCATCAGGCCCATACTTTACGAGGCTGGCAGGCCAGCCGGTCATCTGAACGACCTTAGAGGCATCCTCACCGATAGCGGTAAGCACACCGTCAGACTTGAACAGGGTGACTTCATCGGGAGCCTGCTGACGCATACGGTTGACTTCCTTGACAAGCACGTCAAGGTGCATGTCATTGACAACACCGATTCCATGAAGACCCTCGATGACCTTCGCCATATCCTCATCGTTGGTCTCGGCAATGTCATAAGCCAGTGCGGAGACTTCATCACGGATAGAGTCGGGAATATCGGCAAGTTCGGCAAGGGTTGTGCCTGTCAGCACACCACTGGCCCACTGAGAGAGCTGATCGGGAGTCTCGACACGGTCAAGACGCTGGAAGACGGCCTTCTCAGAAGTACTGAGCAGGGCAAAGTTATTCATATAATAACTCATGAGCATGGCGTAATGACCTTCCAAAAGGGTCTTGGGAGCCAGACGGATCTCCTCTGCCATGCGCTCAGGAAGATTGTCACGCTGGAGCTTGGCCTGAACAAGGCGGTCTGCATCATACAGAGAAACGGTAGCCAGGGCATCCTTCAACTGCTGCAGACGCTCACCTGGATTAGAAACACCATTGTTCACCCAATCCATCAGATCCTTGCCGTTGTTGACACCCAGCAGGCCGATAAGGTCATTGCCGACAGTATCATTGGGAAGGTTGTCGTTATAATACTGGATAGTGCCAGTCAACAGACTGTCAAGGGCAGTGACACTATAGGCGGCACGCCGGTCAACAATCATTGAAGAAAGAACATCCTGCTGATCGTCACGGAGGTCCTGAACCTCTCCGAGGAAACGAAGATAAACACCTTGGGTGTACTCGTTGAGAGCCAGGTGCTCAGCTTCGCCCTCATGGAAGGCCTGCATGGAAGCACTGGCAAATCCCTTCAAAGGAACAAGACCGACTTCCATAGACTGACCAAGGGCATCCAGCGTGTCATAGAGAGAGGACGGCGTATCAACATTCTGCTTCAAGGAAGCGGCCTTACGGAAGATGTCTTGATACATGTCTGCGAGATCTGAAACAACCTGCTTGTTCTCACTGACAGCCTCCTTGACGGCATTGTAGATACGCTCCATGCCGTCAGCAGACAGATTAATGAAGTTAAGCTGTTCCTCACCGACATGGTCACCATCAGTAATGGTGCCGTCGAAGACAAGCTGACCGTTCTCAACGGACAGCGAACGAAGATGGGCCTCCTTGAAGTTTCCTGTGTCGGAGTTCTGGTCGAAACCGACACCAAGGCCATTCCAATCCATCTGACGACCCTCACCGATCAGCTCTGCAAGCTGCTTCTCACGGATGAGCTTGTAGATGAAGTTCTGCTCGTTGACAGACAGACGACCGAGGTTCAGATAACCCTCGATATCCTCACCGGCAAGATAACCGTTGCCAGTATTCTTCACCGTCTTTACAAGCAGCTCATCCTTCGTGACACGATGGTCAAGGTCGTCAGCAACAAATCCTGCGCTGAAATCATAGCGCATGCCCTCACGAGGCATCACCTCAGCGAGTAACTGTTGTAAATTCTCATTGATATCCATATTCTTGATCTTATTATGTTGTTTCTTTAAATCTTCCTCACGCCACATAGCATCACGAGCCAGCCAGTCAGCAGTATTCAGGGAATAATGCTCACAGATGGGATTGATGTCAACCTTGATGCCTTCAATCTCAAACGGCTCGTAATTGAGGATGTTGAACAATGCATCCTCTTTCATATCGATACCGCCATACTCCAGGAGGATGTCGAGGTCACTATCCTCACGGGCCTCTCCACGGGAGCGGCTTCCGATAATCGTAATCTCCTTGATGACAAAGCCGTCATCCATGAACAGCTCACCGTAATTGTCCTCGATATGATTACGGACAAGTTCCTTAATCTCATCAACGGTGTAGCCCTTCAGACCCTGAACCTCTTTCAGGACGGGATGGTCGCGGTACTCTTTTAGACGCTGTTCGAAAGCCTGCTCATAGACCTCATGGAAACGGACAGGCTCCGTCATCTTATTATAGTTGAGCAAGGATCGGATCTCGTAACCCTCAATCTTGGAGTCGACAAGACGGGCAATCTTCTGGATGACATCCTGATAGTTGTCATCAGTGAGACCATCACCAAGGATAGCCTTGACCTCATCCTGACGGTCGGCATACTTCTGCCAGAAATAATAGGCAAAGTCTGAATGACCCCAATAGAGCTGGTTACGGTTCTTATACTCCTCCAGAGTCTCACCTTTGCGGTAGCGCAAACGCTCCTGCTCCTCGGCAGGACGCTTCAGGAAATCCCGGTCAGTATTGACATCCACCCATTCGTGCATGGGGGGAACAGGCTTGAAGATGTACTGGACGGGAATATTCAGAGACAAGGTTTCAGCAGCAGCCTGACCCTTGCTGGAAGCAGTGTCATGGATATTATTGTAACGGCTGTTACGGTAATCTATCTCATCCCGATGGGACTCATAGAAGGCTACCATCGTAGCTTCGTCATCGAAACGGATGCAGCCGTAATCGTAATCCTCATCCAACTCCATGCCATCGATACCCTCCCAGGCATTCTCGGCCATATCGAACGGATGGACGCGGACATCAAGGAGATAGGACACAGTAGCCTTACCCTGCTCATCAACCTCAGCCATGACAACACCAAGGGGATGGCCATCATAGAAGATGTTACGCTCCAGGTGCTCACTGCCTGTAGAATCCTTACCGTCGGTAATCATCTTAGAATAACCGACACGGGGATTATCAACAGAAGTAATAGCCTCCTTGGTAAGGATCTCCATACGCTTGCCGACACCGATAACCCTGACGGGCTGGTCATCGACAGCAGAAAGCATCTCCTGGATATCCTTATAATTCATGACACGACCAAGATACTTGTTCTTGAACTCGAAACGCTCAGAGAGCGGAATAAGCTTGCCTTCCTTGTCGTAAACGACAGGGGCAAGACTCTTCAGGGAAGCAACATGCTTTTCCTGAGAGACGGCACTGGCAAGAGCCAGCACCACACCGCCACCAAGAGCCTTAATACAAGCCTCGGCGGTATTACCGCTATGCACGACATTGTCAATGACGACAGGCAGACGGTCAGCAGGAAGCTCACCTTCCATACGGATGCCAAGAGCATCGGCATGCATGGCCTTACCATCATGGGCATACTTATACTCATACTGACTCTCTCTTGGATCACTGACCAGAACGTCGGCAACGGGAGCACCTGAACGACGAGAGATAGCCCAGGCAAGATCCTTCATATCAGTAGCCTTGCCTGTATGACTTGGAGCAGGAACGAGAACCATACCGGCACGGACGAAAGGCGCCATCAAATCGGCAGCCTTAATGATAGCATCGGTATTATCCAACTCCTTAACGGCATGTGCAAGCTGATCGAGCTTACCACGGTAGCCGTCAACGGCCATAAACGGCGTGATACCATTACCTACATTCTCATGAAGAGCTTCCCAGAACATGTCGCGAGCCTTATCAATGTCGCCTGCTTCAACGGCAGCGGCATACTCCTTATCACGGGCTGCAAGCCACTTCTCAACCTTCTGGACAGGGTTCACCTGCTTGGCGAAGTCATTCAAAATCTGGTCGGCAATATCCTCCTTGCTCTCGTAATGGAAGTTCAAGGAGTCACCGACATGCTTCCAGAAGTCCTGAATAGCCTTGCTGACATTCTGGAAGATATTACCCCAACGGCTGCCATAATTGGCATCCCTCGGAGTCATACGCTCCAACTCTGCCTGGAGTTTGGCGGCACCACGCTTTCCGCTATAATGAGCTATAACTTCCTCAGCGAGGTCATTGTCATCGGTCAACTCGGGATAAGCAGTCTTGACGAACTGCCAGGTATCGGCATCCTGCTTCATCATCGTAACGACACTGTTCCAGTTGTCGGGATTGATACGACGCAGGGCCTCACACCACAGATGGGCATACTCATGAAGCGGCAGCTCGGCATCAATCTTACGAAGGTCAAGATGAATCTTACCCTTATAGGCGAAGCCATAGCTTTCGCCCAGCTCAGTCTTGAAATGACGCACCTTACCGGCCTCACTCTGGTCCTTCTGGGCATCCTTCAGGACACGACGGTTCTCACGGCTATCCGTAGAAACCGTGATACCCATGGCCTGCAGGTGGTCAACCATAGCACTGCCAGCCTCACGGTCTTCAGCAGTGAGACGACGGGGAGCAACAGAGGACTGGCTCTGGCGACGCTGTTGCTCCTGACCGGACTCAGTAGCAAGGACACGCTTTTCCTCATCAAGGAAAGCCTGCTGCTCTTCAGCGTTAGCCAACCGCCAGTCAGTAGCCATATCCAAATACTGGGACTGACCGACCATGATATATCCGTTGCTGACAGTATAATGCAGCAACTGGTCATCAACCTTATCTACACGGCCAACCTTACGGGCACCGGTAGAATCGGGCAGGGTGATAATAATATCACCAGACTTGAAAGTCTTTGGTGAAACAGCGGCCTCCCTGCTCATGCTGGCAGCCAACAGACTCTTGTCGTAAGTGACAATCTGCTGATCCCTCGGAACATCCTCGGTCTCAGAAGCAAGCGTCTGGCGACGCTGCTCATCGGTCAGACCCCTGCGAAGCACGACATCACGGGCCTCGGTCTCACCAGCGAGCCTATGATAGTCATCATAAGTCAAGACAAGGCCGTTATCTATCTGGTCACGAAGGACAGCGGCACGCTTATCCATATGCTTCACCTCTACACTATAGAGCATATAGGCCTCACGCTTAGCGTTATTCTCCGCATCAGTGAGACGAATCAAGGCGTCATAGTTGCGATTCTCATGCTGCAAGACAGCCTGGAGCTTATCGGAAGCCAGACGATAGTTCTTGTCGGCTTCCTGCCAAGCCTTATAGTCGGGATTGCTAAGAATGGCAGCAAGCTCATCCTTAGCATGCTGCAAGGCAAGACCCTCCAACATCACACGCTGACCGGGACTGCCACCCTGTGCGAAACCTTCAACCTGCTGGATGGCATGCTGTACCTCATGGTCGAAGGCGTCTATAATCTTCTGACGGGCAGAAATACTATAGCTGTCACGGGCTAACGCCATTGTCTCAGCATTCAACTGGATGCTCTGGTTGGCAGACAAGCCTAACCAGTCCTCAGTAGTCACAAGGCTACCGCCCTTACCTTCTGGCATCGGAGCAAGGGAAACCTCGACATCCTTCAGTTCAGGATAAGCGGCAAAGAGCTGGGGAGCATCAATATAATCCTTCAGCGTAAGGCTGTCAGGATTCTTCATGGTGACACGACCGTCAAAACGACGGACGTCACGGTGATTCTTCAACGTCTCTAACTCCTGACGCTCAGCATCGGTAAGAGGCTCTGCACCAGGCAGCTCAAAGAGATACTTCATCTCCTTCTGCTGTAACTCGTAATAACGGGTTACTTCTGGATGACTGGCAAGCCAGTCGATATTTCCACGGAGATTGAAATCCTTCATGCCTGGTATCTCATAACGCCACTGATTGTCAGCACCACGCTCCCAGCCAGTGACTATCTTAATATCCTTGGCTGAAGCACCTGCATCGGCAAGAAGCTTTGCCTGATGCAACATATCCATAGCGTTACTACCAGTATTGTTGTCAAGATTCTGAGCGCCCTGCTCACCGATGAAATGATATCGGATGTCATTATTCTCTTTCGAGAAAAGACCGATATTGTCCGTAGCGGACTTGATCTGACTCGGATCGAAGACAACATACTCCTTATAACCCTCGCCACGGTCAACGATGACACCATCGTAACCGTCCTGAATGGCAGCAGCCGTAAACATATAGCTGCCTATCTGGTCAGAGATAAGAACCTGCCAGGACATGGCAATACTGCCAATGCCAGAACGCTTCGCGATCTCACGAGAGCGCCATAAACGCTCACGGTCATCGGAATGGTAATACTGCAACTCCTCATCCTCGGCAATCAGTTTACTTACCTTATCGGGACTGTTCTTCATAAGGTCATCAACAGCCTTGATATGATCTATCAAAGCGCCAACCTGGATCTCATGGTCATTGAAGCCCTTGATGGTCAAGCCACGCATAGCCGGAGAATCCATCTTATCGCGGATTTCTCCATAAATATCATGCTGGATGTTATCGGCAACCTCAAAAGGATGCTTGATATCAAGATAGACCTTCATCACATGATAGTTGCTATGTTGTTGGAGGTCATAATTCATAATATGATGCTTGACGGTCGCACTATGTCCGACCAACAGACTGGCTGCAAGGCTATCGCCAAGGTCAACACCTGCCATACGCTTGTTCTTCAGCTGGTCCTTGTCTGGACGAAGGTCAGAGACCTTAACGGCAACATCATAGACGGCAATGGAATCCTCCTTTTCGGGGTAGGCGAACTGACCAAATGCCTTGGCATAAGAGGGATAGGGGGTTAGATAAACATTGCCGGTACCAGACTGCAAAGAACGCGCAGTACGAGCGGATGTCTTCTTCAAGCCTTCCTGACTGATAGGCAGCGACGCATCGGAGCCATGATAAAGGACGATGCTGTCATTCTTATGCTCTCTCAGCCAACGCTGCAGCACAGCAACATCGTTGGCGTCCGGCTCAGCCTTAGCGAAGATACCACGCAACTCCTCAACCTCATGGAGCTTGATGGCCTTAGCAATGGAACCCTTATCAGTGTTCAGCCATCCAGGAGCCGTCGTGCCGAAATAGAAACCGGCACCGAACAAGCCGTTATCCTTCGAGTTCTCACCGATATGACTCATATCGAAAGAGGTAAAGTTGGCACGAGTACCATGCTCAACAACCAACGGACGGCCTGCTTCATCAACAACCTTGCTCGTTTCCAGCTCCTCTGGCTCATAGAGCATGAAGAGCTGACCGTTGCTATGGGAAACGACCTCAGTGATATTACTGCTGAAACGCTTCTGCAACTCCTCAAAAGCAAGCTCGTTAATGTCGTTCTCGTTCAAGTCATACTTCTCGCGGTAATCCAGAAGATTATGCTCCTCCTCGCGCTCATCATCGGTCAGCTTCTCCAGCCAATCAAAGCCGTACTTCGTACCCATATCGAAAGCGAAATCATCATAGACCTCACGGGCTTCTCTTGAAACCTTGGGAAGATGGGCCTTGATATCATCAAAGGCTTCCTGCATCTTCTCCAAGTCCACCTGACTCAGCAGCCGGGACTTTTCCCAATCACCGAACCACTCTTTGAAATTGTCACTCTTGGTCTGCTGTTCCTTGTTCTCACGCAGACCGTCGAAATTCTCAATTTTGAACTCCAAGGGATTGACCTCATTCAAGAGATCATAGAGAATGCGGTCGGCAACCTCTTCCTTATTGGTATAATGAATACCGAAGAACTCTGCAACATGGTTCCAGAACTTAGCCAGGGCCTCCATCATCTTACCCATGATGGTATCGGCATCCTGCTTGCCATCGACAAGCTCCTGCAACCTCTTATAGCCGCGCTTGCCACTGAACTGTGCCAAAGCTTCATCGGCTATCTGGTCATCAGTCTTCAAATGAGGATAGTTCTGGATGACATAGTTCCAGACCTCCGGGGTGTCTTTCATCATCCGAACGATATTCTGCCACTCCTGGGGATTACGCTGACGCAAAACCTCGGCCCACAAGTGGGTATATTCATGAAGAGGTGTCTCGGCAGTGGCAATACGCGGGTCAATATAGATAGTACCATTGTGGACGAAACCGTAAGCCTGATGCTCTCCACTACGGAAGAACATCGGCTGACCCTGCAAGACATCCTGCTTCATCTGCTCGGTGACCTTGACACCATGCAGGGCAATTCCGCCTCTGGAATCCTCTCGCTGAAGGGCAGGAATATCCATATCCTCAACATGAACGCCCCACTGCTTACCATACTTATTCATGAAGCTGGGCAGCATCTCATCATAGAAGGCCTTCATGCCATAGATACCGACACGGAGGTCGTTATCCTCGAAGACCGTAAACTCCTCAGCAGACATGATCTTGTCTGCCAGAGGCTTGCCGACTACCTCGGAGATATGACGTTCAATCCAATCGGGATTGCTGTTGGAATAAACGATACCGTCCTTATCAACAGAGAGGTACATCATGTCAACATGTCCGCTGGTGTCCTCGACAGGCTGAATGGCAACCTTACGCTTACCATTGTCATCAGGAGCATTGACAGTAACCCTGTCAACAAGCTTACCCAAATCGTAGCGGTCGGCCTGCTGCTCACCATTAAGCCATGCCACACGGTCATAACCATTCTCGGCAGCATAACGGAGCATGCGCTTCATACACAGATCCTGCCAGTTCTTCTCAAACGGAGCAGCAGGAACTTTGTTATCTTTCCATTGCCCATGTTCTTCCCAATTTCTCAATTCCTGATTTAATGCTTGTAGACGCTTATAGGCATTATCGTCAGTGCGACCACTATCAGACCATATTTTTGCAACTGCATCACGCTCTGCACGAATACTTCTGCGATACCCTTTTTCCCTGCCGTCCTGATGACGCTTGGATTGGATCTCATCGATAACAAGAACTTTTTCGTCCATCGTCATACGGGAAACCTGCCAACGGTTATAGGCATCGACAGCCTCTGCAAGGTTGGCATAGCCTTCCTTGTTGAAAGGACTGGAAATATGATGACGCAAATATTGCGTACTCAGCTCCACAACAAAGCGACCGTCACGGTCAACAATATAATTGTGACCGACATCGTTACGGGTGCCAGGAGCAAAATAAACGTCACGCTTCGTCACAAAATTACTGCCATCGACCTTTTCCCACTGGTCAGCAGTAGGCAGCTTCTGTAACTCAGCAGCTACCTCGGCATCCGTCAACGGACGCTTGGTGATAGTATCACCGAAACGTACCCAGGCAATGGCACGGCCATCATCGGCATCGCCAAAATGAATCTCATCATTACTGTTCCAACTTTCTATTGTCGGAACGGTCAACGCGATTTCTCGCTTGTTATTCAGCTCATCAGTGGTGAAACGTAAACGGGTACCGTTAATGGCACGGTCAACAGATACTACTTCACCAAGGAAATAGACAGCTCTGTCTTCATCTTCGATAGTAAGCTGACCATCCTCCTGATAATAGGAGAAAGCCATACCCCAGTCATCTCCATAACGGGAAATCATCTCGTCATAGGCAATCTCAGTAGGCGTATGATAACTGGTGTCGCAATCCTCACGAACCTTCAGGAGATAACGCTCCTGACGGTCTTCGTCATCGGTGAGATGATCCGTCCAGTCCTCACCGTATTTCTCGGTCATCTCAGCTATAAACTCACCATACTTATTATCAGCAGCTTCGTAAAGATCATTAACATGGGCCTTTATATCGTCAAACTCGCGCTGATAGGCACGGAACTGCTCACTGTCATCCAGACTGCGAGCCTCTATATAATGAACCTCCTCGACATTTATCATATTGTCATGGAGATACTTGGCAACATCCATCTTCGACAGGGACTTTTCCTGAGAGTCCTTCAACCACTGACTCAGACCGGTCCAGCGGTCTTCACCAGCCTTGATGCCACCAAGCTTCTCCAGCATCTTCAGCCACTGCTCAGGAGTGGCTTTATCCTGCTTGATCTTCTGCAAGGCAAGCCAGGCATTGCTGATGAAGATGGGCGACTGGCTATCTGGAACAAGCATATAGCGGATGTCCGCTGTGCGGTCATCGAAACGCTTGCTGGGGAGAATGACATTACCTTGGTCATCATAGGTAATCAAGTCGTTGAGCTTGGCATTGTTCTGGGTGTTCTTATAACGATAGTCTTTTCCATCGTCAAAGCCCCACTCAGCAATATCATTACCATCCCACCATACGCTGTCTATAGAGACTTCCTGTTCATTGACACGGTAGTCATCCCAACCGTTAATCTCAGCATGCAAGTCTGCATACTTACGACTCGGCGTAATCCAGTCACCATAACGGAATATAGTTTCCTCGATGTTTGCCGGAACGGCACGGTACATCTTAATGGTGCCCTTACCCTCGGCAATAGCCTTATTGATATTGTCTATTGCCTCAATACGCTCATCGGTTGCAGTATATTTACCTCTGGGGTCGTTCAGACGGAACTCCAGGTCAGAGATATCAACACCATGGTTGATATAGTCGGCAAGGGTCTGGTTACCCTCAAACTCTTCATTCTCCCAAGCTTCCAGACGCTCCTCATCTGAAGCATAATAGCCACCGCAAGGAGCAGCACCATTAAAGGCAAGGCTACCCTGATAGCTGCTGTCAAGGATGTAACCACGACGCTCAGCCATGACATCCAAAACGTCACGCATGACGGCCTTATTGTCAGGCATTGCAGCGACATACAGGGCATCCAACAGCTCATCGGAGAGCTGGCGAAGCTCAGCCTGGCGCTCCTCCTGGGAAGGAATGTCAAAGTAACGCTGTAAGCCAGAAGGCATCATCTCCAGCAGCGGAACCTTCTCGGTGACGGGACTGGTAGCAATGAGACTCATCAATTCCTTGGCAACAGAGTTTTTCAAAACCCACTTCGAACCAAGCGTCTCGCCTTCCTTCGGCTTCTGGTTGACACCACCATAGGCGGTAGTACCGTCTGCCTTGATGATAAACTCAGAACGACGGAACCAGCGCTCGTCACCCTGATGCTCAGCGAACAATCTGCGCTGGGCAATATCATACAGAACGAAAGCCTTAGTCAAGGCTTCGCCACCATTATAGTTCTTTATACGCTCCTCTTCAGTCTGGATAGCCTTAGCCTCGGAGAAGGAACGAACAACGGCCTTGAAATCATCAAAGGCAGTTGAAGAAAGAACCTTCTCAATGGCAGCAAACTCTTCCTCAGTATAGATGGCCTCTGGATGATCCATAATCGATTTCACATCCTCAGAGCCATAACTTAAATCATACTTATCGGCAATGGCAGCATCAAGTCCCTTTTCCTTCGCAAACTCCAAGATATCACCAAGGATCTCCCAGGAGTTATTGAAGACATTCGTACCAGCCTCAAACTTGTTATCAATACCCAGACGGGCCTTGGCAAACTCATGGACAAGCATCGTGCCAGTGCCGAAGAGGTTGAAGCCCTGCATAGCGGCAAAGTCATTGCTGTTCTTGGCCTTCAACCAAGACTTGACAAGACGGCTATCCATAGCACGCTCGACATCCTGACGGGTGATCTCACCAGAAAAAACGGTGGAAATGTCAGCAGAGCTTCCATCTACGCGCTGTTCCTGTATCTGAGGATAATTAATATTAACTTCCTCACGTTCAGCAAGCCCTGTATAATCCTTATATTCACCACTATACAAAGCCTGGCTTATTCCATTTATAATAAGTTTATATGGTAAATCAGAACTCTTCTTCAAAGATTTGTCTGAATAATAAAATTCAACTATATGAGCTTGACCGTCATTTAATAGACCATTATTATTTTTACGAGAAATAACAATACTAATTCCATTATATTCACCTATATGGTCAAAGTTACTTACTGTAACATTATGATCTGCAAGGCGTATAATAACGTCAATGCCATTTATAGTTTCAAATTTTGCATACTTACTTCTGGAACCCTTATTTTCCGCACCTAAAGCATCTGCAAGGACACCAATAAACGAATTTTTATCACGTAATGAAAAATTTTCTGCTTTTTTTGCAAGAATTTCAAGATTATTTAGTACCTTTGCACCATCAACACTGGAAACGGCAGTTGCTTTGAAAGGAGATCCGTCTCCCGGTACGACGGTTTCCAGTGCTCTTTTTTGTCCCTTACTCATTTCGTGGACACTTCCATTATGTTGCTGCAACACACGCTCACCTTCCTGCCAGTCCGTATTGACATCAATACCGGCACGTCGCATCTTCTCGATGAGACCGTCACGCAGGGCATTTGTGTGACGCTCGTTAAGCATGGAAACCTGACTGATGAAACCGACGGCATCATCCCTTGTGGCGAAGCGCATCATCGTGCGTCCGTCACGCTCGGTCTTCTCACCATAGTAAGCCTCTACAATCTGTTCGGCATAGTCAGTACTCAGACCGAAGCCAACCTTGCTGTCGACATACCAAAACATGCCATCCTCAAAGAGGTGGAAGTTCTGCTCCTGCTGTTGCTCCTTGACACGGTCAATGATAAGAGCACCGCGAAGCTGCTGCTCATCCATATTCAGCATACCTGCCAGCTCAGCGATACCGCCATAGTAATTGTCGGCACGCTCCAAGAGAATGTCACGTTGACGGTCGGTAAGCTTCATACCTTCCTTCAAGGCACGGACAGCACCGCCATGCTCGGCGGCAAACTCCCAATAGCCCTCTGGACGCTTACGTCCCAACAAGTGATTGCCTGTTTCAAGGTCACTGACAATCTGACTCATCAATGACTTCTCTACAGGAAGCAGAGAAGAACGGCGAGCGACAACCTGCATCTTCACGCCGATAGAAGGCTCAACCGTCTCAGTGATACCGCGCTTGACAAGTTTCTTTGTCTCTTTCGGATCTTCCAACTGGTCACAGATGGCAACACGCAGACCGGCACGGATGAGCTTGGGGAGATAGGTGTCAAGTGCATGATGAGGGAAAGCAGCCAGAGCACCCTTATAGGTGTTGAAGTCTGCACCGGCATTCTTCCAAGTCAGCGTGATACCCAAAGTATCAGCAGCCGTCTTGGCATCCTTCTCGTAAGTCTCGTAGAAGTCGCCACAACGGAACAGAAGCAAAGCATCAGGATGCTTTTCTTTCAATTCGTGGAACTGCTTCATCATCGGGGATTCCTCTGGCGTCATGGAAACTTCGATGGCTTTCGTCTGCTGGAGTCTGTTAACATCTACGGCAAACTCATAATAGTCACCATTATTCGTGGTAGCCTTATAGCCGTACTTCTCAGAGAAGTCCTTAGAGCCATAGTAGCCGTCACCGTCCTTGAACTTGACGGCAAAGGCAGCCTTGGTACCATCAGACTTCAAACCAATAAACTCAGCGCCAAAATCCTCTACCTGCTTACGGATAGAATCTTCTGTAAGCAAGGTGTCCTGTTCCACTGAAGATTTTTCCTCTCCTTTACTGGTGAGGATATGAGACATCACACCATCCACAACTGCCTCTACGGAGTCAGCAGGATAGTTACCGGCACGGAGCACACGCTTCAGCTGCACACGCAACTGTGCCTGGATGCTTTCACGCGTCTGCCAGTCTGGTGCCTTGGTATGATTGTCAACACTCATGGCAATAGCCTGAGCGATATTGTCAAATTTTACATTGGCATCAACAACAGGTGCCTTGGCCCTCAACAGAGCGCCATAGAAATTCTGCTCTGACAGACCTTCGCTATCATTGCGCTTCTGAATAGTGAAATCATCGGTAATCCTTGAAGGGATACCGGTCAACTGACACATGGATTCATATTCACGCAGGAACATACGGCTGTGACGGGCAATCTTACCGGCATCGTCAAGATCCTTCACGTTCTCAGGATAATTACTGAAGATATTCAGGAAATTATCATGGTCAGCCGTATCTTTGATAGCAGCTATCTCCTGAGCATCATAAAGACCCTCAAAACCCTTCTCGGAAAGGGCACGGGCAAGGGTAGTCACCGTCTCATCATCGACGGCAGCCCACTTTCCCTTGATTTGATGCAAAGCCTCGTAGTCGATAGGCTTGTCATCTGTCTTGCTGACAGAAGCCTGCTGGACGGGCTTCTCAGATAACTGAGCATCAGAAACAAAGGCAACCATGCTGTCAGCAACCTTACTGATCTTATCCTCCGGATAATTCTTGTCGGCAAGCAAGCGCGAAAGCTGCATAGCCATATTATCCTTGAAAGCAGGACGGTTCTCCCAATCCTGGTTCAAGGCATTGAACAGTACAATACCAGCCAGCTTATTGGAAAGCTCCTTCATGTCGCGCTCGATATTCACGCCCATAACAGGATAATTATCCTTCAGGAGCTGGAAATAATGCTTCGCGGTAAGCTCGACCTGTAACTGTTCAGGGTACTTAGACTCCTTGGGGTGAAGTTGCTGCTCGATGTCTCTCACATGCTGCTCAAAGGCTACAGCCTCCTGCCAGGTGTCAAAGTCGACATAACGGCCACGCTCACCATGCAGACCTACATCATAGCCTTCCTGCTCCAACTGCATGACAATCTTCGCAGGACTCTCGGCCTGCTTATCCTCCACCCATACACGGGCAAAGGTACGGTCGTACTCACGACCGCTCTGGGCAGAGAAATGCACCAGGTCTATATCGTCAATCGGTGTGTAGCCGTAAATCTCACGGATGCGGTCAGGCTCACCGCCACAGATAACCTTTACGTCGGCAGGAACACCGCTGAAAGTATGGGTGTCGTAGTCATAGCCAAGAGGCTGCTGGTGCAATAGATCATAAAGTGCCTTGCTTTGGCCGAAGGCATACTGCTCTCGTACCAGATGGACGTAGAACAGGAAATCACGGCAGTACTGCACGTTACCAGCCTTGATTTCATCCTCAGCATGGTCGAAGTAATACAGCAGCAGGTCGAACTGGTCATCCTTAATGGCATTTCTCTCCTGATAGTTGAACATGCCGCGAATGCGCTGGGCAGCGACATTACCGGCAGAAAGGAGAATAGCTTCATCGGAAAGACCCTCGAAATCCTCCTCACAACTCTTGACGTTATTCAGACTACTGCCATAGCGCCAGTCAATGTTATACTCCTTGCTGAGCTTGTCACGGGCAGACTGGCCGTTCTCATCATCATACCAGGCATTGAACATGACAGCTTCAAGAACCTGAAGCATCTCAGGCTTCATCAGCCCATCGGCACGCTCCGGCGTAGCGGCTGCCAAGGCAGCACGGTATTGAAGGTCGGTGAACGCATCGGCCTTACCAGTAGCAGAAACCTTCTGAATATCCTCAGAAGCAGCTACTTCCTGCTTCTCTCCAGAGTCATAGTTCATCTGGTTCGTCACACGTGCATCTACCACGGCACAAAGGAAGTCGGCATAGATACCCAGACGTACCAATGCCTCCTGACGGTCTTCCTGATTATAGAAACGCTTACCGGCGATACTATCGAGCGCATTCAAGAAGTCGCGCTCCTCAGCAAGAACCTGCGTCTGATCCATGTCATCAAGGCGGTTAATGGTCGCATTAACCTGCTCACTCAAATCCTCATAAGGCACAGCGGTCCACTTTTCAATCAGATGACTGACGGCATCCAGAGAAAGGTTGGTATGCCAGTCGATACCATAGTCATTCAAAGTCTTACGGGCCTCAGTAGCCTGAGTTTTCTCCTTACTATAGCGGTCGGAATGGTAATCCTCCTTATTGGCAAGGGTATAGAGCTGCTGACGGATGCCGTCAGGCAGAGAGGGCGAGTAGACCTCACCGTTCATCTGGGCAAGACGCTTGCGGGCAGCGAAGATAACCTCGTTGTCCTGATGAATCATATAGCCGTCAGTGTCCTCGGCAGCCTTGGCTTCAAGCCACTGCTTGTCGTCAACACGAGACTTCTGCAAGTCCATTATATCCTTGATCCATTCCTCGGCCTTCTGACGGGTAGAGAAAGTTCCCTCAGCCTCAGAAGAACTGACCATGTGATTACCACACCAAGTTCCGCAATGAACGTAGCCACGCTCACGCCTGCTACCGGTATCGGCAGCCTCGCGCATCTCGGAGAGACTGACAAGACCCAAGACATCACGGTTAAAGGCGACCTTATGGTCACGGCCTTCCTTATAAATCCTATAGACAGGCTCCTCCTGCTTGGGAAGAGCCTTGACAGTCTCATCAAGGCTGGCCTGGATCTTCTTATCAAGTTCCTCCAAATCATGCTTCAGGGATGCAAGCTCCTCCTCCTTGGGCCATGCCTTGCCTGCAATACGCTCGTACTCGCTGATATCCTCGGAAATCTTCCTGTTGCGCTCCTCATACTGAGCGATATAGGAAGGAATCTTATCAAGTGCCTGCACACCATAGCGAACAGCAGCAAGACGGTTATCCTTGCTCATGGCAAGGTGACCATTATTGAACTCATACTGATAATGACCCTGAATATAGAAACGGTTACCAGCAAAGACATCCTTTTTCTGGGTATTGTCATACATATAGATGCTGTCAACGATGAAGGGGAAACCATAGACCTCACCAACCTGTCTGTCCTTATTACCGACAGTACGACCGGCATCCTGAAGCTTACTGCCCATACCCTCAATGTTATACTTTCCGTCAGGGGTGAACTCCGGCTCATTCATCATCACAAGACCTGGCAGGGCGATACCGTCCTCACCACGCTTGATGACTGACTGGAACTTCTCATAGTCCTCAGTCATATTCTTGATGATGACCGTATTCTTCTGAACCTTCTCACGGGCATTCTCCAAACGCCACTCGGTATCACGACGGGCCTGCATATAGCTCTTACGCTCCGACTCCAGACCCATAATCTTCTTTTCCAGCTTCGCCTTCTGCAGCAAGTCATCATTACCGGAAAGAATAGCCACCATCTCGGCAAAGTTCATACCGTTCTCTTCATCAAAGGCACCCTCATCAATGACACGGGTACCAAGGGAGTTGGTCTTCAACTGCGTGATGAAGAGCTGCTTGTTACGAAGCAGGTTGAACTTATAGACATCCAGACTGCGCTCAACGGCATAGATGAGGACATCGACATTGTTACCGCCAAACTCCTTGGCAACCCAGTTACCAGTACGACGGGCACGACCGTTACGCTGCTCCAAGTCAGACGGACGCCAGGGAATGTCGATATGGTGGACGGCAACGGCACGTTTCTGAGCATTGACACCCGTACCAAGGGTAGAGGTACTGCCGAAGAGAACGCGGATCTTACCGTCGTTCATATCCTCAATCATCTGCTTGCGCTGCTTCTCATTCTTAGCCTCTTGGATAAAGCGGATTTCAGAAGCAGGAATACCGTAGTCATTGACGAGCTTATCCTTGATCTCCTGGAAGACATTCCACTCGCCAGGCTTATAAGTGGAAAGGTCGCTGAAGATAAACTGCGTACCTTTCTGCTCGTCATACTTCTTATAATAGTTGGCAACCATGCGGGCGCAATGGCTGGCCTTATTATCGGGGTCATCACTGAAACGCTCCTTGGAAACAAGGCGCATATCCAACGAGGCCTTACGGCTGGCATCGGTAGCAATAAGCATCTTGCCCTTTTCCTCCCTCTCAGAAAGAGGTTCACGGAAAATCAGCTCTCCATCACCGGTCTTGGCGAACTCCACCAGACGCTGGTTGAAGTCCTGCTGATCCTTGGTAGGCTTGATGCTATGCAGGATGACATTCATATTAGGACGATCAAGACCGACATCCTCACCTGTGCGGAAGTCGGTGATTTCATTATAGAATGTAGCAAGCTCAGGAACCTTCACGAAATAACGGAATCGTTCCTTGACGGCTACCTGATTGGTGACATTGAACTCGTAGTCGGAGGTCTTCTTGGCATAGACGGCAGCCCAGGCATCAAAAGAATGGATGCCCTGACGAGCCATAGCCTGCGGACGAAGATACTTGAAGAGCAGGTACAGCTCAGTAAGGCTGTTACTGATGGTCGTACCACTGAGGAACGTCGCACCAAGGTCTTTACCCGTGCGGTTCTGGATGGTACGGATGGCATACAGCAGATTCAAAGCCTTCTGACTGCCTGCAGGACTACCCAAGCCAGAGACGCGCTGGTGGCGCGTAGTAAACATCAAATTCTTGAACTGGTGGCTTTCATCGACAAAGATATGGTCGATGCCCATCGTTCCGAAATCCACCACGTCATCAGTACGCTGACTCATGGTAAGCTGGATATTCTTCAACTTAACCTCCAGATTCTCCTTACGTTTCTCCAGACCGGAGAGCATACGCTTGGAGATACTGTGTCCCTGCTGACGCAAGACGTCCAGAGCTTCCTCGACATCACGAAGCTCGTCATCGAGAATCTGTTTCTGAATCTCCAAGGACTGGGGAATCTTACCGAACTGGTCATGCGACATGATGACGCAGGCATAGTCGTTATTCTTGATCCTATTGAAGAACTGCACTCTGTTAGCAGGATTGAAATCCTTCTCAGAGGCATATAATATCTTATCATCAGGGAAAGCAGCCTGATAGGTGGCAGCAATCTCCGATACATTAGCCTTCAAAGCGATTATCATCGGCTTATTGGCCATACCCAGACGGTGCATTTCATGGGCAGCCATACACATGATAAGAGTCTTACCAGTGCCAACTTCGTGGTCGCAAATGCCACCGCCATTCTGTAAGAGCATCCAGACACAGTCCTTCTGAGACTTGTAGATATCCTTGACATTGAACTTGGGAGCGGCCAGAGCCTTCAAGTCAATGCCGGGGAATGTCTGATGGGATCCATCATATTGGGCTTTGACAAAACAGTTGAACTTCCGGTTATACATAGCCTGAAGCTCGTCACGCTGCTCCTTGGGGAGATTGGTGAGATAATCCGTGAAACCGTCGCGGATTTCCTGAATCTTGCTATTAGCAAACTGGATCTTCTCCATGTCAGGGCCTTTGACATCGTTACCGTCATTATCATAACCGACGCACTTCTGGATATCAGGCGTAGTGTCATGGAAGGCATGCTGAAGCAATGCCATACCGTCAAAGTCCTTATATTCACCATGGACGCAGAACTCCTCACGGATTTTGGGATTCCAACGGTTCTCGGCAGAGACGGAATACTCATCGATATTCTCCGCATAACTGATAGACATCTTGGTACCGAAAACCTTAGACATGTAAGACTCATAATGCTCAGTGGGAATCCAGCGCTCACCGAACTGCAGACCAATCTCGTCAAAGGGAATCTGCTGGGGAACGGCAGCCTCCAAGGCAGCCTTGGTCTCTTTCAGGGCTGCAAGCTCCTCCTGTGACCAGTGCTCAGGATCATCCTCCTGGGCATCGATGGAAGCAGAGACAAACTCCAGCTTCTCATAGATATTACCTGAGAGTGCCTTGGCGGCAATCTCATACTGGCCGTCAGGCATGAAATAGAGCTGACCCTTCAGGACGGCAAGCAACTCATCACGGCCTTCACCCGTGATATCCTCCATAAAGCCGAGGTCAACACGACCATAACGGTTCAGGGACACGAAAAGAGCCTCTTCCGGTGTGTCTACATGCTCGATGTCGTAAGCGACAAACGAGACGGGACGCTCAAAGATGTCACTCTTGACGAACTTCCCGTCAACGACATTCTCCACACACAGCATGTCACGGGCCATCGTGTCATAGAGCAAGACACGCTGGTTCCTACGCTCGTTGAGCGCACCATACTTCATGAAGAAACCGTCATAGGCCTCGTTGAGCTTCTGACGCAGGTCGGCATGCTCGACCTTTTCCTCTGCCTCTATATTATATAACTCATTATAGAGATCGCGAACGGCGATATACTGACGCATGAGCGGATAGTCACGCTGAGAAAGCTCACTATCCTTGAAGGGATTGAAGACGGGCGTACCTGACTTGACCTGGCTCAGAATACCGAGCTGGTCACCGTCGGCAACGACGACACCGTCACGCCAGTGGGCTTTCATCTCACCGGCAAAGACACGAGGCTCCAGACTCTCTTCCTGAGTCTGCTCTTCATCCCACTGTGCGAAAAGGTCAAGTTGGATGGGACCTGAGCCGACATGCTGCTGGCTCTTAGGCTGCTGCTTGACAGGTTCAGCCTTGGGCTTTGCCTGCTGGACCTTATATATATTCTTATTATATAGGGCGACATCCAGACGCTTGGCAAAATCAATTTCAAGGGTGTCTTGAAGCTCTTTGGCAAGCTTCTCGACATCACCGTCGAAAGGATATTCATAGGCCGGCTCACCATACATGTTCTTACCGACCTTGACATCATCGGAAAGGATGTGACCAAGCTCACCAAAGTCATGGTAATTCTCCTTATCAGGAGTGAAAATCCAGTTACAAGTGATACCGTTATCACCCTTCCCAGACTCACGGAACATCCTATCCAGATGAGAATCCTTTCCAACATGCTTGCTGTCGCGCTTCTGGATAATAATCAGGTCAGAACCTGCCTCGGTGCCTGCCTCGGTGCTGAACATTCCGTCAGGCAGACGGACGGCACTGATGATATGACCGACCTTGGAGAGACGGTCACGAACAAAGCCGTTACGAGGACTGTCAAGAACACCCCTGCTGGTAATGAAAGCAACCAGACCACCGTCATGAACGGTGTCAAGGGCTTTCAGGAAGAAATAGTTATGCAGGGTGTTGGCGGCCCACTTCTTATACCCATCATTGCTGTTGGTATAATCGGGGTCGAAGACCTTGACATCCCCGAAGGGTATATTACTGGTAGTCAGGTCAAAAGTCCCCAAGACCTCCTGGGGGATGGTCTCAAAACCATTGACAATAACCTGATCTTCGGGATGCAGAGCTTTCAGGATCTTGCCGGTTAGCAAGTCCTTCTCAAAGGCAGTAACCGCCATACCCGGCTGGTCAACCTTGAAAGCCTCGACGAATTTTCCGTTGCCGGAAGAGGGATCCAGAAACCTATTAACGGCAATGCCGCTACCAGACAAAGCCTTGCTGATAGCCTGCACAACAGCATCAGGAGTGTAGAAAGCAGTCGTGACACTACGCTTCAGACTGTCGAAATAAGCCTGGTACTCCTTTTCGTCCTTACTGAACTCCTGCAAGACCTCATGCAGACGGATGGTGTCATTGAGGTAAGGACGGTCGCTGGCCTTCCAGACGCTGTCATCCTGAAGGCTGACACCATAGACGGGGTTCAGAATGAACTTCAGACCGCCGAAGCCACTATACTTGCGAAGGGCTGACAGCTCCTCGGCAGTGGCCTTGCGGTTGTCACGTTCCAACTGGAGAGCGATACGGATCGCCTCGATATTATCACTGAGCTTTTGATGCTTGTTATATGCCATAATTAACTGCTATGCGTTTCTTTTCCCGACAAAGGAAATAGAAATATGGCACACAACCTAAAATCGGCAAAACTTCCTCTTGATTTAACACATTTACGATTTTGAAAGTCTTAAATACCCAAAATCAAGATTTTGGTGGTCTTAAATCAAGGGAATATAAGAAATGGGCAGATGACCCCGGAAAAGGGATAACGGGAGGTTATAAGCCTCCCGTCAACTATATTAGTCAATAATAAAACTACTTGATGCCACGGGAGAGTTGCTGGGACTCCTGCTGGTCAATGCCACGGTCGTAGTTGTGGCGTACCTGTGCCTGCTGCTCATCATACTTTCTCAGGACGGCATTACAAAGCACGTTAAGCGGAAGCTTACCCTGATAGAAGGCATCGGCACTCTGCTCATCGATATAGATGACACAGGGCTTCTTGTCAATGGTGGCAACAAGGGCGTTACCCTTCATGGCTGGCTGCTCGATACGCTCTGACAACAGCTCGTCGGCATGCTGCACATAGCGCTTAGGTCTCTGCTGGGTACTGACACCGGCATTATCCAGAATCTCATGACCAGCCTTATTCAGGATATTGGCACCGCCAAGACCAATTAACAGCATCTTCAAGAGCGGATTCTTAACGAACAATCCGGCGAAGATGGCACCGAAAGGCAAGAGATTATCCTTCAGGTGCAGGTTCTTAGACTGACCTGTCAACATGCCAATAAGCATGTCGGGAAGCATGGCAAGGACGTAACCAAGGTTCTTTCCGATATCACTCATTCCACCCAAGCCGAACTGGTTCATCAGACCCGTCCAGCCTTGCATACCTGCCTGCTGATAGACAGGCCCTTGCATCATCTGTGGATTCTGCTGGGACTGGTATTGCTGCTGCAAAACGGTCTGCTGCTGATACTGCTCAGAGGACGACTGCTGGGGAACAGAAACCGTCTCAAACTGAGGCGTCTCGACTTTCTTCGCCTGCTGTTTCTGGAGCTTGTCAGCGGCACGGGCATAATCGTATGCCCTCTGTACGACCTCGTCAAAGGTAAACTTCTGACCGTTGACGGTCTGCGACTTCATCTTGCTACGCTGCATCGTCAAGGCGATAGACAGGAAATGGCTACTGAGGTCTATACACTCCTTCTGACTCTTCTGCAACATCCACCCCGGCACGTCAGAGACGGCAGAGGGCTTCAAACCGTAGTTCTTAGAGACTGTCAAGACATTCTGCATATGGATGGCAGCATTACCGGCAGCGGACTTGGTAAGCTCATCATAACGGGCCTTCTGCCACGTAGGGCTATACAGCGGACGGTACTCAGGGATGGTCATCGGCTTCTTGAAGTAGTCATTGACCGCATGAACGGTTTCAGACTGCGCCACCTTGACCTTCTTACCCTTCGACCGCATAGAGGCAAAAGCTTCCTCATCACCATAGAGTTCCTTACCCAGCATCTGATCGAAGGTGGTGTCATTCTCCATGAGGGAGAGGCCACCACGGGCAAGGACATCAACGCCAAGCCACTTTCCTAACTTCCCCCAAGAGCCGTAACCACCGGTCACGGCAGCATCAGCGGCAAAGGTGGTGGCAAAGGCGGCAGCCTTCTCGGCAGTACTGGCATCATACATCTTCTCTGCGAGAGTCCTGATATGATTGTCATGCTGACCCTCCGGAAGAGACAATCCAGAAAGGAAGGCAGGAAATGACTCACCGAAGCCTTTCTTCAGAATATACTCCAAGGAGGACTTGGGAACCTGTGCCTTGGCAAGCTGTTCCAACTCCAACTGCATGAAGCGGTTAGAGACAAACTCCCTGGCAAGATCCTTGGAAGGACACTTAGCGGACAGCTCAGCATAACGCTTCTCTCCCATCTCCTTGACGGCAGCAAGACGCCAGGCGTCAATCATCACGGCGAAGTCATGCTGGACATTCTTGTTCCTACCCAGCTTACCGTCAACCATCTTCAGAAGGTCATCGGAGGTCTTGCTGTTCCATTCACCCACAAGATGGGCCTCTTGGGCGACCATGGAGGCATGCATCATACCGGACATGCCAGGGGCGACAGGACGGTTATCCAGCATACGGACATATTCCTCAGACTGCTTCTTTCTGAGGAAGTCCATCTGACCCTTGACCACAGGGGCGATATTCTCTCTGTAGTACCTGTCAAAGACATATTCCAAGTCCTGGAAATGCTGCTTATTTGTCGGTTCTGCCATAACGGATAATATATTGATTAAATACCTAACAAATGCCTACGCGCCTGGTCGATTGCATTGTGATAGACACTCATCTGCTTGGGGAAGAAACGGGTGAGCCAGTCATCCTTGCTAATCTGGTTGTTGATGAAGGAGATAGCCATGCGGCGATTGATCTCAATAGCTGGCTCTCCCTTATCACGGCCATTGAACCAGGCCTTCGTCCACCAACGCTCTCCGGCATTGTCGGCAAAGACGGAGGCGACACGCTTCAAATCATAACTCTGCACATCAATCTGCAGAGTGTCCAGCGGGTCTATCAACCCGTCTGAAACCGCGCCGAGAGTACTTTTTTTTTATCATCGTCCCATGTAGACACAAAGATATTGTGCCGTGATCCGAGGAAGTTCAGGAAGTCACCGATCAAGAGACTCTGAGTCTTACCGGCCATCAGGGAACTGCGGGCACTCAGACCTAAAGGATTGGAGAGTGTAGGGATTCTCTCGAAGAAATAATTCTTCTCAGAAGCTTGCATGAAGATGTTCCTCAGCTGGGCTTCCACAAGGTCGGAAGTGTGATAGCTGCCAGTACGCAGCTCATTCATATACTCTGGGAGCCAGCGGAGCATCAGCTGAAGGATCTCATTCTGGTCGGCATCATAATCGGTCTTGATAGGCACGTTCAAATCAACAAACTGAGCCTCATTGTTGATACCCAGGACAGAGAGCTGCATAATGTTACTATAGAGCATCTTCAAAAAGTCAGTAGGGTCAATGAGCTGACCATCAAACCTGACCTCGAAATGCAGAATACCGCCACTCTTGGCAATCTGCTGACCAGCCTTGACATGAGTGCCGTAATTACAATAGGCTTCGCTTACATGACCATACTTGACATCGTATTTGCCATAGCGCGTAATGATGAAATTCTCATGAATGGCATCATTGCCGACACCAACCACAGTACCCGTGGCGACAGCGAAAAGAGGCAGATTACCGGTAGCGAGGTCAATACCGGTATGATTGAACTTCTCTTGCGTGGAAGGGTGAAGCTGCTCACCGAAACCAAGGAGAATTTCCACATCATGCTCCTCGTCACCAGGAAACGGCATGAAGAAACCGCTGGAAGACTCCAGAAGCATGTCTTTCTTGTCAAAAGTCTTATTTTCCATAATTACATTCGTCTTGATCTGAATACTGCATTATCATCAGCCTGCTGCTGAGCCGGTGGCATCACGGTAGGCTGGTAGGGTTGCTGCTGGGGATAGTAGCCCTGCTGGGGGACATAAGCAACCTGTGGCTGCTGACGCATGGACTTCAAAGCCATGTTACCCGTCAGCAGAGAGGCTATCTTACCCAACCAGCCGAAAGGCCCCATCATCATATAGGCAGAGGCAATGAGACCGGCAAGGTTGGTCATCGTGACATTACTGCCCGTCATATTGCCTAACATCTGGGGAATGCTGTTGAAGGGAGCGGTAAACTGGGAGATACCGCCATTCATCATCGTCTGCTGGGGGTAGTAGCCCGTATTGGGGTCTACATACTGCGGCTGCTGGCCGTTGCCCGTCAATCTCTGGACACCGCCCTGCACCATGTCAACACCAGCACCAAGAGCACCGGCAGCGGCATCCTTGACCTGCTTGGCACCATCGACGGCACCCTGGGTAAGCTCTCCTGCCTTCTGGTCAATGACATCAGCAGTACCCTCACCCAAAGAGGTGTCGGCAAGCTGACGGTAAAGACCCTTGATGGCTCCTTTCTCGCGCTCCTCCTTATCCAGGAGGATATTCTTGGCAGCACCAGTGCCTATGGTAATCAGTCCCTTACCAGTGACAGCCGTCGTAGCATAGGCAGCACCACCCAAGGCCAAGACCTTACCGGTCTTGGAACCCATAACGTAGGAAAGACCCTTTCCTGCTAACTTGAAAATACCTGCTCCCATAATCTATTCCTTTCTTTTTATACGTTAGTTACTCTTATACGGATTATATACATACACCTTACGGGCATGATGAACCTTCTCCTTTCCTGTCTCATGGGCTGTACCGCTGTTCAGGGAGAACAGCCAGGCTTGCAAGGCCTGATTGTCCTTAACCTCGGTACTGGTCCAGTACCAACAGTCATCAGAGGCACGGTCAGTAGACAGCGGCACGGCAGCATAACGCGAATCCTGAGCGTTCAACTGCTCAATAATACTGTTGACCGTACCACGCTGGGCATAGAGCATCTTCATCTCCGCAACGGAAGGAATGAAGTCGCTCATCCCATACTCATGGGCAGAATAGGCGGCATTGGCCAGCGGACTGCCATGCAGGGTCTTGTTATCAAAGCTGTTCCACAAGGCAATGGTATTGGTACGACCATCCAAGGCAGTGATATCACAGCTGGTGTCCTGAACCATGCCCAACAGGGAGTCGCAGAACTGCAAAGGCGGCAACTCGTTGAGCATCACCGCCAGGTAATACTCGTTATCTATCATCTCAGAGAAGATGATACCGACGGCAGTACTGTCACCCCTGCTAAAATACTCATCCTTATTGATGACATTTCCATCCGCAAGAAGGATATGCCCCGGATGAATACCCAGGTCTACAGGCTCATGCTCGTCACAGGACACCAAGGAGGCTGAAAGCAGCAGAGCTGCAACAACCATCACACACATATCGCCGAAAAGGCGCTTGAAATTCTGATAATATCTCATAATAGACTTCTATTTATAAACCTAACGACTTAACTTATTTTCGACGATCAGACGATCACGACCCCAGATAATGCCTCTTCCACCACCGGGAAGCGGAATGACATAGGGGTCACGGGGACTTATAATGTCAGTACCGATCTGTCGGGGAGAGTCATCATCCGATGACGAACCGCCACCGGAAGACAGCTCGGCAGTAGTGGCATCCAGACCAAAGAAGCGGGGTAGCGCCGTACTCGCCGTGACAAGGAAGACACACGAGAAAGCAAGACGCATCACCTTCATGCGAACCTCCGGCTCGCCGTCCATCATGTCTGAATAGACAGACAACGCTCCGACAATACAGATGACGGCTGCTATCGCATAGCAGACGGCACGGACGTAGAAAAGGTAGCTGGCGACGCCTGTAGCGGCGAGGCCCAGCGGATCAGCGGTTAAAATCAAGTGTGTCATAAGCATTAAGTTTTAGAGTTAATAATAATGAACTATAACGGCATCTTCATGCCAAGGGCAACGCCCGTGCGGAACAAGTCCTCACCACGGATGATGACATCCGTCCTGACCTGGAAGAAAAACTCCCAGCCGCCACGCAGCGCATAGCTGTGCTCATAGCCCACCGTACCGCCACCGATGATATTGGAGGTATTGGAGCCGCAAAGGGCACCGATACGGAAATTGCCGTGACCGTTACGGTGACGGACAATACAGGGCTTGTAGGCAATACCAAGGAGCCAGGTACGGTAGTTATTCCAGAAGCTGTCCTTAGTGATATGACCGGCTTCAGGATCCTCGGCATACTTGATGTAGTAATTGCCGAAATACTCCCAGGCATTATGGTACTTCGTCTCATGCTCGTAACCTAACGTGACATCGAAGCCACGCTCATAGAGGGCACCGACAGAGAGCTGCAGGTGATTGACATTGGAGCCGGACTGGGCAGCCGCGGAAAGAGGACGGCAGCAAGCCAGCACCGCCAGAAAAAGCAGGCTGATCATGGCGTCGCCGCCAACGAGTCGGAAAATAGATAAATGTCTCATAGCTGTACTGATTAAATAATGAAAAACTACTCTTCCTTCAGCAGCAGGGTGCTGAACGAGTCAGCAGCGAGGATGTCCTCATAGTCAAGCTGCATATAGATAGTACGGCCACTGATCTGCTTCTCGCTAAGTTCCAAGGTCAACACCTTGTCATTGGGGAAGGTCATCTTCTTCAGGACGATGACATTACGGTAGCCATGCTGGAAATGCTGACTCTTGTCAAGCACCAGCACGGGCTTCAGCTCGATACTCTGCACATTGGTGGCCTTGGACTGCTTCTTGTCATCGAGCTTCACCCTCAGCTCGTCAATGTCAAAACGCAGGTTCGTCCTGTTCTCCACGCTGAAATCGATGAAGAAATACTCACCGACGGTATAGACATTGTTCAAACGCATGGTCATACGGTGCTTGTTGACCTTGATATTGCGGTACTTGGCAGGAGAGTTCCAGATACGACGGGCAAATCGCACCATCTCCTCCGTACTCATACTGACGGCAGGGTTACGAAAGGCATTTCGCTCGGCAATGTCGACCTCCTTGTCAGAGACAGCCTCTTCAAGACGGGTCGTATAGACCAGGGCATACTGGGAACGGAAACGCTCAGTGACGACAGTGACAATGGCAATAACCTCACCGTCCAGGTGACCGCCCTCCTTGGGCTTCAGACGGATGACATTGTCAATAGGCTTGTCACCAGCCACCATATCGGTACTGATATCCACCAAACGGATAGGCTCCGGAGCCGTGATGACAGTGGTGACGTTCTCATTAACCGTCAACTGCTCCATCTCAAAATAGGTCTGCTGGGCGAAAGCGCTTCCAGCTGCCAAGGCGCAAACTACAACAGCGCACAGTCTGTGAAAAAATCTGATGTTCATATCGTTATATTTTAATGTTTCTTGTAATACGTATTACTTTAAATACTTATATCAACTACTGGCCAAGTGCCTGACCGTAGGAGCGAAGCGACGGACGGGGCACGGTGCTGCCGCCTGAAGTGCGCATATTACGCAAAGCTGGAGGCGTACCATACTGCATGTTGTTATTGTCAGCACCGGCACGGGACTGTGTGCTGCCCTTCTGCCTGCCACCGCCCTTCTTCTGAGCGGCATTGACCAAATAGACCTGGGTGCCGTACTTGATCTTGGCCTTGTTCTTACGGATATTCTTGCTAACGGCATTGGCGACACGCTGGTAGCCGTTCTGCATGGCATTGGAGGCCCATGACACAAAGCTGGTAGAGGTAGACAAACCATCCACGACATTCATGTTACTCTGCAAAGCCTGGCCTCCCACATCCTTGGCAGCCTCGCGGAAACGGCTCTCAGGAACATAAAGACCCTCCAGACCGTCAAGGTCATAGACAGACAAAGAGACCTTCTCCAGATGGTCATCGACCATCACGCTCTCCACCTTACCCTTGACACGCTGGGAGCCGAATCCGGACATGACACAATAGAGATACGAGCCTTTCTTCAGGACGACATCGTTGATCTCAATGTCATCCAACAGGCGCAAGCGGACACGGCTGCCATCGACAGCCTTAATATCCTCATCGACAATAGCCTTGATCATGCTGGACTCCTTCTCATTGACACTGAGGGTGTTGAAATAGTCGCTCTCCTCACGGACTTTCTTCACCACAGAAGTGGCTTCCTCGTCCTCGTCAAGAGCCGTGACAGCAGTCTTCGTCTTGACGGAGAGCTTGGCATTGATACCCTCACGGACATCGTTGAGACTGTCCAGACGGGCAACCTCGCCCTCAGCCTGCTTCTGGGCATCGGCAACCTTACCGGCAGCATCCTTGCGGATATTGCTAAGAGCCTTCTCTACATCGTCAAGCTGGTTGTTACGACGCAACTCGTCAATCTTGGCACGCTCCTCATCGGAGATGTCCTTGACAAAATCGGCACCGGACTGGTCACGGGCAGTACCGGCCTGTTCCTGGAGCTTACGGCGCATATCGTTAAAACGGTCACGCTCGTCCTGCGACCTGGCATTCTTGGCAAGCTCCTCCAAGTCCTTCTCAGTATAGTTACTGCTGAAGTCCTCCTTCTTCTTGACAGAGTCAAGGTCATTATCAATATTCTCCATGGCCGACAGGTCACGGATGTTACCGAAGGTCTTCTCGACATTCTCACGCTTGCCGCCAAGACCCTCCTTGACATTGGCAGAGGGCAACTCGGCGTTCAGGTACTCAGTGGTCTGCAACTCGGTGTTGACCTCTTCCGCAATCTCGGTGTGGAAGATATCTATAAAGAGATACCCCAAACCCAACAGAGGGAAGTAGAGGATAGCCGGAAGGATGTACTTCGGCTGCTTCAAATTAAGTTTATTCGGCATGTTCATAATCATCGTGTTTTAGGGTTTTCACTTCCTGACTTTTCTTGTGGATGGCACCATCGACACGCTCCACGGCGACAGCCTTACGGGATGGACTGTTGGCAACGCGGACGATACGCACCAGGTTCAGGATAAACAACAGAATAACAAAGCCAAAGGCAAGACCAAGGAACAGCTTCTTATTGGCCGCTCCCCAAGACTGGAGATGACCAGCAAGCCACTTGATGCCAACGACCTCGGCAAATTTCTCACCGGCGGCGACCTGCTGCTCGTAGGTCTCACGATACTTGGGATCGTTCTTGTCGGGCATCTCAATACGCTTGAATAAATTCTTCCAACCCATAACTGATATCATTTAAAATTCATTCTTCTTACGCTGTTCCAAATCCTTGTTGAGAAGGGTACGCCAGTTGGTGATCAACAGTCCGTGAGGATTGTTTTCGGTACGAGGTACACGCTTCAACTGACCGGCAGTGACCAACTGACGCATGAGGATGTTCGTGCGACGCTCGATCCTCTGCCTGCCATAATAGGTAAAGGTCATATTCTCCTTATCGAAATTGATGGAGTCACAGAAGATGGAGAAGACGGCACTGGTACCCATGATGTTCTGGTAGAAGCCCTTCTCCTTCAAAGCATTATACTGGGCCAAGCCGGTCTCATCGACCAGGTACATGGCCTTGTCCATCGTATATTTGATATACTTGTCATCAGGTGCCAACGTGAAGAACAGATGATGAAAGGCCTCGACATGGCTCTTGGCCTCGACTTCCAGCGTCTCGTCCATCGTACTGCGCTGCACGAGGACGGGAACAGTACCGTCCAACACATACACTTTCTTATGGGCGTCATCAACCATACCCTTGGCCATGACGAAGACACCCAGACAGATAACGACACAACTGCTAATGACTGCCAATGTGACAATCATCACCAGCTTGATCTTGTTTTCCAAATTCTTGATAACTGACATAGCGTAAACTGATTTATCGTGAATAATACTGTTATTATCTCATGAGACTGGTAGCACCGCCCTTGGCACCCTGGGCAACACCTTCACCGAAGTTACGGGCAGCGAAGGATGTGTCACCTTCGGGAATCATCCATGCGGCAAGGTCAGGAACGAGGTTCAGACACTTCAGGGCCACGACAGCAGCAACGAGCAGATAACCGGCAGTAAGGAAGATATCCTTAATATAGGCGGTATAGTGCTCACCATTGTCAGAGACAATCTGCGTCACCTGGTCTATTTGGATGCTGATGACGATGTCAAAAAGCAAGAGAACATAGAAGCCGACGAAATAGAGCATGGCACCGTAGAAATGAACGGTGAGGTAGCGCGTCAGCCACTTCGCCCAGGCTCCCTCCCACTTAGGCAAGAGGGAGAACGCCCACTGGATAGGCCCGAAAATAGTCAGCATACCCAACATGATTTGCTGGATGAATATAGTAGCCCACCAGCCGATACGGTAGATGACTAACGACAGGAAGAGGATGAGCTTATCCATCAACACCATCGTACCCGCCAAGGCAGCCTGCGTAGCGGCTTTCTTCGCGCCCTGCTGACTGGTTGTGGTCTGCTGGGTGTCAGACATCTGCTGACCTGCCTCGGTACCTGCTGCACTGTTGATATGCTCGTCACTGGTCTTGAACTGTGCCTCATAGTCCGCCTGGAGAGAGTCGCGCTGAGCAAGCAGCGGCGTCAGCTCCCTGTATTTCTCCTCGACCTGCAAGGCCTCGATCTCATAGAGGTCATGGGTATAGGAACCGATACAGTTAGGAATATAAGCCAGCATATCCAACACACCACCGTCAAAGACATAGCCGTCAGAGACCATGCCGCGCATACCGGCCATGGGATTGCCATACCAGCACATCATCACGGTGGCGATACCCAGCGCCCTGAGAATCTTCAGGACATCGAACGGCTCACCCTTAACCATCATCTTATAGGCCATACCGGCAGCCATAATCAGGGCAAACAAGGCACCCAGACACATGCAGACCTGCATGATCATCCAGAAAGGACCGTTGTCACCGATAAAGGTGGCATCGGTCAGGAACTCGTTGGTGGCGAAGATGACATCATCTATCTCCTCCTCAAAAAGCTCTACGCCGACACCCGTAGAAGACAGCTCACCAAGGGCATCCATCATGTCGCTGGCAAAACAGACGACAGATGAGGTGAAGAACACCGCGACGGTGAGCAGGAATCGTTGAAATTTTCTCATATCATATCTCATTTTAATATTTTCCTAATACTTAGGCTGCTTGGCATTGCCAAATTCAATACTACCGGCATCAATGCCGATTCCGCCACTGCCACCGTGACCGCCATTGCTTGACTTGCCAGACCAGGCAACCTTCCAGCGACCGTAACAGTCCTTGACCATGGAGCGCGACTTGGAGAAACTGAAGGTCTTGTCCTTATGGTCACGGACGAAACGCTCAGACCACCAGATATTCTTCAGCTTGTTAAGCGTGACATTATACATACACAAATCCTTATAGAGCAGGACATAGACGGCCTTACGCTGAGAGTTAGGCATATAGGCGTCATGGGCTGAATCCAAGCTCTCCTGTACCATGTTATAGATCTGCGTCCAGGCAGTCTTATCCTCTGAGGTGCCTCCATAGAAGACAATATCCTCAATATTCTTCTTTAAGATGTTCTGCTGGCGCTGGATCTTGTTCTTCTCTACCAACCACTCGACATCAACCTGGCGGTCGGCGATATTCAGGGCCTCTATCTCTGCACGTTTCTCCAGCGAGTCCTTGATGGTCTCAGGATACTTCTCTTCCTTGGTGACCTCGGCATTGGTGAGGGTACGGCTTGCAAGCTTGTTGTTGACCGGATTATTGGCCATGCTACGATAGGAGCTGTGGGTAAGTTTATAATACTGGTCGGCAAACCAACCGCCATTACCCAACGTACCAGAACCTATCTCTGCCTTCATGAACTGATTCATAATAACCTCATCATGGTTGTAGGTCATACCCTGTGCAGACACCATCAGCGAAACGGTGAGCGACAGCAGCATCATATGTATTCTCGTCATTTTCATAACTATTCACCAATATCATATTTTCTTCCAACAGTACCTTCGACCATGCCAGCATCCAGCTTACCATGAGACGGATCAATCAAATGACTACCACCATGATTTCCATCTATGCCCATCTTTCCATAGGTGGCACGACGCCACCGCTGTAAGGCATTCTGGGCATGCTCGTGGACACTCTTGGTCTGACGGGTGATACCCTTCGTCCAATAGCCTGTACGCATATGGATATACCGCCAGAGCAGGAAATGGCCGTTATCGACGGCTTTCCTCAGCTCGGTGATATGGTCATCGAGAGACTGAATGGTCATCAAAAGACCCTCAGTACTGCAGGCCAGCGCACCGGTGGCGTAGCCAACAAGTGTAGTCATGCTCAGATAGATATCCTCGCACTTGTCAGCGACCTGCAAGACCATATCGCGACCGATGGTGAAGATAATCGTGTCCTGAGCATCTATAATGGTTCCCTGGTCGTAGAGATCCTTTGCATCACGATACCAATCCTTGGCACCGTTGATGCTGTGGATGTCAGTGATACCGGCAAGGATATTACCGGCTTCCTTGATCTGTCCCAGCTGCTTCATGATGATGCAGGCACGATAACGCTCCAGCAAATCCTTGATGCTGATAATCTTCTGCTTGACATCCTTATAGGTATTCACGACATTGACAGAGACGCTGAGACCCGTATATACAATATCCAGGATGTCAAAGCAACGAGTGTAGAGGTCGAGCTTGTCATTGATATCCTTATAGTCCAAGACCTTCTCACGGTTCTTGTCGTGAAGTTCCTGGTTGACAACCTCGATCTCGGCACGGTACTGGATGGGACCTCTGATACGCTTGTGGTCACTAATCATGGCCTCAAGCGTTCCATAGTCCATACGCTGGGCATGACTGACCATCGGCAGACCAGCCAGCAACAGGAGCAATATGTAGAAAACCTTAGTCCTCATGAGGCGTATTCATTTCAACAGGTTTCGTTTCCTTTGGCGGCAATGCCGCAGAAGACACATCAGTACGACGCACTGGAGCCTGGGAAGGCTTGCGACGCTGATGGATAGAGTCCAGACGGTCACTATGCAGGGCATCGATGCTGCTCTGACGCCAACGGCGATAGGACTCGTTGGACATGGCACCACGCATTCCCTGACGGTAGGCATCCAAGAACGGTGTGGCCAGGTAGTCGAGGATGCTCTGGCTGTGACGCAGGTAGCGTTCCATCAGCACCAGCTCGGCATGGATGCGCACAAGACGCATATCCACCTCACGGGCAATCCTCAGACGGTCGGACATCCACAACAAGTGATAGGTTCCGTTGTCTTCCTCCGGCACCTCATTATTGCTGTACTGGTAGCGTATCTCAACGGAACAGTCGGGATGCTCTTTCAAAAGCTCCTGCTGACGCTGATTGGCAATATTGCTACGCTCCTGCTCACTCATATCATTGGAGAAAGCAATGACATCCACCTGGTCGGAGGTGGAGTAATTGGAAGACAGCTCCCAGGAGATCTTCAGAATACTACGGTGGATGCGCAAGGTAAACAGCAAGCAGTCAATCCATACCTCAGGGCGGACATTGCTGACCGTACCACGGAAGACGACATTAACGCCCATGGAATTAATCTTGCCGTTACGGACATACGTCAGGCCTTCCCAATGACCTTCATCCTCCCAATCAACTCCGTAATTGACCTCACAGTCATGCATGATGGCAGGAATGCGGTAACAATCATCAGACTCATTGGCATATTCGCCATAGGCAGCATTATAAGCCTGCTGAGCCTGACTGAGGGCTGACTCCCAAGTGGAACGCTCGGCCTGCTTGTCCTCGATGGCTTTCTTATTCTTCTTATACTCCTCGCGATATACGTTTGCCTGATAGTAACTGGAATTACTGATAAGATCCAGAAGTTCTTTCTGACGGGCCTGAAGGGCTGCTATCTCAGCGTTTATCTCGGCAATCTTCGTATTGCAGTCGTTAATCTTCTGACGGCACTCCTGAAGGTCGCTGCCGTCACTGCTGAGAGTGGTATGCATAGCTTCCTCTTTATATTTGTCAGGAGTAGGACCTTCATCGTCATAGAGATGACGGTTGACCTTCCACTCGGTGGCTCCCTCGGCGAGCTTCGCGCCATTGTCGCAGTTAAGCCAAAACTCCACAGCGGTACAGCCACGCATCTTCTGGGCATTGGAAGCACTGTAATAGCGCTTCGAGTCCTTACCGATCTTATAATCATGCAGCGGCGTGTCAGAATTATTGTCTGCTTCATCCTGGGCCTTGATCTCAATGAGCTTGGACTGCATATGCTGGGCAAAGGCAGACTCGGACATGGTATAGGAGTCGAACTCCTCCTCATAGACGGTCTCGCCACCGTTCCAGGTGCGATAGACATTGACGTCATAGGAGAAAGACCATCCCTCGATATTGTCCTTGCTGCCACGATAGATATAGTAACTGTGAATACTATATACGATATAGTAATGATACCAGCTCTGCTCGGCATTCATCTGGTCAATCTTGGCCTGGCTCCAGCCACACTGGGAGGCACAGGCAGCCTTGGTGGCATTGATGACGCTCTCATCAGGCCAATAATTAGCGTCGTTGGTGTTGATACGATACCAGCCGTTGGTACCGTTGATGATATACTCATCGACAATAGGGGGACTCCAGCTATCCAGCAAGTCCCGCCCGCTCTCATGCCAGTAGATATACCAACGCTGCTTATAGTAGTCGCCGGTGAGCTGGTGGAGGTAGTTGCTGACATACTGACTGATATTGTACTCATCGAACTTGAACAGCTTCGTGACACCTATAGAGTCCGTAGACTCAATCTGGGCCATCAGGGCATCCTTGACCTTCTCGACGCTGTTCAGACTCTCAAAGGTGTTGGCATACTCCTCACCAAGCGCCCACAGCTCCTTGGGCTTCATATGGAAGATACCGCCGACCTTGCTACCCTGAATCCACAGGGAGTCAAGCATGGCGCCACCGGCATTGGCAATGGCACCGCCGACGGACATCAGGTTGGTAAAGTCATCCTCCAGGTCATCAAAGGACAAATCGCCAAGGTTGGAGATATTGTCCCACATACCCTTCCAGTCGACACCGCCGAAACGGCTCAGGTCGAACAACTCCTTCAGGTCATCGACGATGACCAGGAAATGCAAGTCCTTGAAAGAGAGACGGCCATTGGAACATACCGTCTGGAATATCATGCAAAGCTGCTTGACCTCCTCGGTGGTCTTGAAAAGGTAAGGTCCCCAATAAATGGCCTTATCGGGATGCTTGATCATCATCGAAGCAACATTGAAAATCTTGGGCATGATACGCTGGGCGACCATCTGACGGATATGCTTGTAGTACCAGTTCTCCTCGGAACCGAAGGAAAGCTCATCCTTCAGAGAGAGACGATCCAGATACTTGGAGGCGAAAATACCAGCAGCGGCAATCTCGGAAGCACCGTAATGGTCAAGGATCTTTCCCCAACGCTCACGGGTAAGCTCCTCCTGAGCCAGCTCAATACCCATGGCAGCATTCATCTGCGCAGTTGTCTCAACGTCAAAATTGACGCTGTAGGACTGCGCACGGGTAACAAGGGCTACCAGTGACAGTACGAACAATATGACAACAGACCGTCTCATGGGTATTTAAGTATTTTCGTATTACTTTATTTCTTTATATCAACAAATATTTAATTCTTGTTAGAGACCGGAGGCAGGTTCAAGACCCTGCCCTCCTTATTGACCTTCATGGCGAAGTCAAGGGTCTTCTTGATGCCACTACGGTGATAGTCACGGACGAAGGCCTCAATGGCATGCTGATGGTCACACTTCAGCTCACGCTTGTAGAGCTTCAGGGCTTCCTTCTCAGCCTTCTCCGTCGTATAGCTCATATAACACTCAATAGGCTCCTCGATGCCATAGACATCGGAAACGGTGTCGTTACCGGCACGCTTGATGAACACCTCCTTGAAAGGAGAGCGACCGTCCTTGTTATCCAGACGGTTGATGGTGAAGATCTTGCGGCACTCGATATCGGTCAGGGCCAGCGTCGCCTTGATATCGTCGAACTTCTCCTGGAACTTCGACTGGTCAAGGAGCATGAAGACATCGGAGTTATTGATGATGGCCTCCTTGACAATAGGCGACGAGGTGATGTCCTGTATCTCCTGAGTGACAACACCGACCATAGCCCAATGCTTACGGGCGGTCTTGTAGAGATACTTGATATACTCGGCCATGACAGGCGTGGCGATAGCCTTCCATGCCTCCTCGATGACCAGGCACTTACGGCCTTTCTTGATACGCATCTTCTGGGTGAAGACGTCCATAATGATAAGGACGATAATAGGAAAGAGTACAGGATCATCCTTGACCTTATCGATTTCAAAGACAATGAACTGCTCATCGAAAAGGGAGCCGTCCATGTCATTGTTCAGCGTATATTCCAGCTCACCACCCTTGTAGAAGGGCGCAAGGATGGCACGATAGTTATCAATCTCAAACTTAATCCTATCCTGATGCATAATCTGAGGAATACGCTGGATAGAATACTCGTAGAACGAGTTGAAATTAAGCTCAGTGACCTTCAGGGACTTGCGCTTCTGCTCCATACGCTCAATCTCACGGTTGATCTTCTCCAGAAACTTACCCTCGACTACCTCCGGCGTGAGACGCTGGAGCTGGTTGCTGGCAGCGGACTTCTCACCATCAGTGGCGGCAGCGTCATCGATGACAGCCTGCAGCTTCTCGGAGAGGCGCTTGTTCTTCTCGTACTTCTCGCGGTCGGCATCGGTGACATCATAGGTGCCGGTGCCGTTACGGCTCTGAAGCTCCTCCTCATACTCCTCATACTCGCCATTGGTCTTGGAATCCAAGACCAGGCGATCGTAAAGCTCCTTGCGCTCATCATCACTATAGCCCTTGAAAGGTGTGAAATACTCGCGGTAATAGTCCACAATGACCTTATTGATAATCGTGTCCTCAATCTTCGTGGGTTCCTGGGCACCCTTGAAGATCAGGAAGATGAGGGACTTCAGGAAGTTCTTCTTCTCGCCGAAATTCTGAGTGTACTCAACCTCGGTGACCTTGAACGGGTTCATCGAGATAGGATGCTCCTTAGTATAGCTGATGTATGTTCCGCCGAAATAACCGCAAATACCCTCGTAGGAGTCACCGGTATCAACGATGACAACGTCAGTGTTCTGCTCGTAGTACTGACGTACAACGGTATTCATGAAGAAGGATTTACCGCTACCCGACGGACCCAACACGAAGAAGTTCGAGTTGTTGGTGTGCTTGACCTTTCCCTCCTTACCGGTGATATCCACGGCAAGGGGAACACCCTGGCGGTCGGTATAGTAACACTTCAGCGGCGTGTCCTCAGACTTGGACTGGCGCTCCTTATACATCAGACACAAGGCCGCATCACTCAGCGTGAGGAAGCGGTCGTAGTCAGGCGAGAGACGGTAGCAATTACCGGGGAAGGAGGCCACGAAAAGCTCCAGCTGGTTATAGGCTCTCTTGGAGATATGGATGCCCTGACGGGCGAAGATGTTCTCCAGATGGTTCGTGACCTTCTGCATGTCCTTATCGGCATCTATAGTGACGATAAGGTTAAAATGGGCATACACCAGCTGCTTAGACTCCTTAGCAATGATATCCTGCACCTTCTTGATATCCTCTGCAGCAAGGTTGTTGCTGGGATTTGGCATGGAAGCATGGCGGTTACGCTTCTTGTCGAGCATGGCCAGTTCACGCTTCTGGTTGGGCAGGAACAATACCTGGTTGAAAACAACACAGTCCGCATCGGGAATGCGGTCAATCTCACTCATCAGGTCGACAGGCATCACACTGTTGTTGACGGTCATGTCAACATAGGGACGCACGGTTCCGGGAAGGCCGATGGAGTCCACATCCAACAGGCTGTAGACCTTCGACGTGCGACGCCCCATATGGATTTCCTCACTGTCAACCTTGAAATCGGTCATGCTGACAATCTTCGACGTGAAATCCTGGGCGAAGAAACGGTCAGCATACTGACGGCAGGCATTGGCATCCAGGAAGGAGGCGGCGACACCGCCGTCCTTCAACTGGTCATAGACCTTACGGATCTTGACCGTGAAATCGCGCCACTTCGTAGCGTCATAGCTCAAAAGGGCACTCTTCTTACACTCCTGCGTGATGACAAGATAGGTGCTGCCATCAGTGTACGGACGACCGTCCATGAAACGGAAATAACTGTCCGAAAGGAACAGACGGCTGGTGTCAGCACTTGGATCACGACGGGCAGAGACCTTCTTCATATCGAAATGCTTGCGGGCGAAGATGTCCTGCTTATGCAGGGCATAGCCCTCACCAAGCGTCTGGAGAATACTGGTCATCAGAGCAGTAAACGCATAATAACTCTCCACGTCGGCAGAGTACTTCTGAACAGGATTCTCCATACGGAGGATAGCTGAGAACTCGCCGGTTTTGGTATAGACAACACCGATACCGTCAACATTCTCGATACTAAAATAGATATCTTTGAAGACGTGGGCACGCTTGCCACCAGTACCAAAGGCATAGACCGAAACGGCCATGCCGATACAGAGGAAGACAAACGATACAATCACGAAAAGTGTAAGCATACTGATAATATTTATAACATATTGCGCGAACGCGTAAAAATAAACATTCCTTTGTCAACGGCCTTGCTATGCAGACCCTTGCGCTGCTTGACAATCTTAATGTACACGCTGATAGCGCCCACGACGGCCACGACACCGGCAATGGCATAACACAGGAAGACAAACGACACAATCACGTAAAGTGTAAGCATACTGATAATGTTTATAATATATTGCGCGAGTGCGCAAAAATAAAAATTCCTTTGTCAACGGCCTTGCTATGCAGACCCTTGCGCTGCTTGACGAAAATCATGACACCGCCGACACCAAGGGCAGCGGTAAGAATACCAAGACCGACCAGGAAGCCAGCGACAATGTAACCGATGATGAAACCGCAGACAGCACCGCCAATGGTAGCTGCAGCCCAGTAGATATACCTGCCCTGCAAGCCCATCATCTCCAAAGGTCTCTGAAGACCCTTGAAGACGGGGAAATCCTGATAGTCGGTCTTGGCATCCATCAAACACAAACGACTAAGAGATTACTCACCACCGACGCCGAAGAACAGAGGCAGAGCCTGGGCTGCGGCAATCAGGAAGATACAGGCACCGACGAGCATCATGATGCTCTTCTTGACATCCTGCTCCTCGTTGTTCATCTTGATGTACACGGAGATCGCACCGACAACGGCAACTACACCGGCAATGGCATAGCATAGCTTGACGGCAACAGGCACGTACTTGGCAATCTCGGTAGTCACCGTGCCAAGGGCGGTAGTTCCTGCGGAGTAGTCACCGGCACTGTTCTGGGCCATGACAACACCGACACACATCAGCAGCATGAGGCAACTCGCGAAACGAGGCGACATGACAGCTTTCTCACAAGTCGAAACGATGGCGCTACCAACGCTCGAAGCTCCCTTCTTCAGGGACTGGAAGAAATTCTTCATAATCATTTACCTAAAAGAAATAAATAAGAAAAAAATATATTTGTAAAAACATTCATTCTTCGAGAGAACTCTACACCGTATGGTGGGAGTGAAACATCAACCTGCCCTGTCAGCCCCATTGGACATCAAAGAGGGCAGGCATCACGATAGTGGCACCAATCAGGAAGAGGATGGCGCCAAGCAGCACCATGAGGGACTTCACGAAGCCCTCCTCACCGGTGTTGAGCTTGATATAGATGCTGGTGGCGGAATAAAGGGCAGTGAGGGAAGCGACGGCATACAGGATGCCGACGGTATATTCCATCACCACCAGCACGAAGACGGAGGCCTCATGCAGAGCATCGGCACCCCAGTCATAGCGCGTCTCGCCACAACGGGCAGAGACAGCCTGGACGGTGGCGGCAAGCAGAGTTGCCAGCAACACACGACGGTCGATATGTATGTTTCCTATCCTCATAGCTTGCTATTCGTTAATAAAGCTGAGTACGCTTGATCCTCGACTTCTTGTTCATCGGCTGGTTCATCATCAGCAACATGGTCTGAGAGTCCAACGTCTGCTGATAAGAAGGATTCACCGGCTCACCGCCGGACTGCAAAGTCTCCTCGATACGGTCTTTCATCTCGCGGAACTGCTCCTGTTGCTGCTGCTCAGGAGTCAAGGGAATCTGGGGGGATTCCTCCTCCTGCTGGGGAACAGGGGCTTCTTCCTCTTCCATGACAACGGTGGTCGGCGTCTCTTCCTCCTCGTCAGACATGACGGGAGCCTCGTCACCAACACCGGTGTCGAAAACTTCAACGCCATCTTTCTTCTGACCTTTCTTGCCAAACAGGTCAAGGAAGATCACGACAGGATAGTAGATAAGGTAGATACCTGTCAGGATGATGGCCCAAATACCAAATGCACTCATAATTTTCTTGCGTTATTTTGAAATTTCTGACGCAAAGAAAACACCTATTTAATGAAAGGGGAAATATTGGCAAAACTTCCTCTTGATTTAACACATTTACGATTTTAAAAATCTTAAATGCCCATAATCAAGACAAAACAGGTGTTTTCGGGCGGTTTTTCAGTGCCTCAGAAAAGGAAGAAAATAATGAGCAAAAAGAGGGTATCAACGATACCGAAAAAACGATAAAGTTTCCACACCCCAGCAGCGAGGACATGGACTGGAGGTGTGAGCCAGCGAACACTTCAGAATCACGCTTCGCCACTTGACATTCCAGCATGGAACATCAACGGCATATAAATATTATTATAATATATGTACGCACATACGCGCGTACAGAACCTAACGGAAGCAAAGACATCACTGTCCAGAGTGATGACCGGCTTCTCACCCTGTATATGATGTCGGACATCGGAAGAGTCACAGCATTTTCCACCTTTTTTGCTTTGCAAAGTTATGCTGCACCGGAGCCACGTCAAGTACCGTGCCTATTCCTTCTGAAATTGCCTGGCAGCCTTCCGCAGATTACTGCATAATCTGGGTATTCCATGAAATTTCCTCGGAATTACTTGCCTAACACCTCCTAAGAGGGTGCCGCATGGTCACAAGCAAACAAAAAAGGCTATACTGCGATCTTTATACCGATGTAACAAAATCAAACCACAACGGGGTGGAAGAAGAGCATACTCACAACGAAAGTGAGTAGAATCCATTACATCATTTTTAAGGGTGTATAAGGAAAAACAAAAGGCTACCTGCTCCCATTACCCGATATAACAAGAAAACAGCGACGGCGTACAAAAGCGCACGAGTACATAACAAACAACAAAAAACAATTAAAACCCAAGTCCCGGAAGGGCAACAACGCAATGAATTTTACAACAACAGCCAAGCAACTGAGTGAGCAACTGGTTAACATGAACCGTGTCATCAACTCCAAGAACGCTATGCCTATCCTTGCAGACATCGTATTCACCGTCAAGGACAACATCCTGTCACTGAAGGCATCGGACAGCGAGGTAACACTCATGGCAAACATCGAACTGACAGAGAGCGAGGGTGAGGGATGCTTCGCCATCAACGGCAAGGACATCATGGAAGCCGTCAAGGGCTTGCCAGAAAACCCACTGACATTCTCCATGGACAGCGAGGAGGACACCATCGTCAAGATCGACTACTTCTCAGGCATGTTCACACTACCCGTCAACAACGCCATGGAGTTCCCGACACTCCCTGCAATGGACAACGCCAATCTGGTGACATTCAACATTACGGAAGGACTGCTCCAGGAAAATATCGCACGTACCGTATTCGCATCGGCAGACGACGAGCTGCGCCCCGTCATGAACGGCATCTTCTTCGACCTCACGGCAGAACATCTGGCAGTGGTGGCATCAGACGGTCATACACTGGTACGTAACAAGGTGCTCTCAGTCAAGGCCACCGATGAAACCAAGACAGGCAGCTTCATCCTCCCGAAGAAACCGGCACACATCCTGAAGAACATCCTCAGCCGCACGGCAGAGACGGAAGTGACCATGACAGCGGACGGCAGACAACTGCAGATCGTGGCAGCAGGCTTCACCATGCAATGCAGACTGATTGAGGGACGCTACCCCAACTACAACAGCGTCATCCCCAAAAACAACCCGAACATCGTACTGGTTGACCGCAACACATTGGTAAACGCACTGCGTCGCGTATCGCCCTTCTCGAATAACAGCAGCAACCTGGTACGCATCCACGTGGAGAATAACCAGATCCAACTCGACACCGAGGACTACGACTTCTCAAAGACGGCTACAGAGCGTATGGCTTGCGAGTACAACGGCGAACCCATGAGCATCGGCATGAAGGGTGCCAAGACCATCGAGATCTTAGGCAACATGAGCGCACAGGAGATTGAAATGCAACTGGCAGACCCCTCACGGGCAGCACTGATACTGCCATCGGAACAGCCGACGGACATGGAGATACTGATGCTTCAGATGCCCATGCTTCTGAATGACTAAACAAAACAGGATGGGAGTCCTGCTCCAATAGGCAGGGCTTCCACCTCATTACAGATAGTAACTATATATAAGGATTTAATATTTCTGATTTATGGTACAGAGAGTCAATACACTGGATTTCGCACTGATAACACTGTGGTGCATCTCCATGATCTTCGCACTGGGCGTGATGTTCTATCTGGAGAGTTTCATCAAATGAAATAATATTGTAATACGTATTACTAATAATATTTATTTCTATGAAGACGATAACATGTAAATTCAAATCCAACGGCGAGGATGTCAAGGTGACAGCCGTCATCAATGACAACCTCACGGAACTTTCCAAGTCAAAGAAAAACGAGGCGACGGACATCATCGATGACTTCATCATGGAGGATAGTGTCTGGTGCCTGTTCTTTGAAAAAAGCGAAAAGCTGGGCTATGAGCTGCAGTTCAAGGTCATCGAGAATAACAAGACCCTCAAACCGGTGAAGGCCATCACATGGGAAGGCGGTGACGATGCCGTCATCACGGACTCACAACGCTTTACAGTGAAAATCAAATGCTAACCAAATAACAGTATAACAGTATGAATAAGATAGGTACAAAAAATGAGCAAAACCAGACGGTTAATGAGGATACCACCTGTTATGTCTATGCAAAAATGAAATGGATGCGAACCTTCAAGGCCTTCGACCTGGAGGGCTTCTTTCCGGGAAAACTGATATTCGCCTCACTGCTGCTGAACAGCGAAGAGAACAGACGAAAGCTGCAAGAACTGGCAGAAAAGAACAGCTACGCACAATGGCAGTTCCAGCTTCGCAACCCTGCCACCAACAAGGTACTGTTTGAGACAGTAAGGGCATAGCTTCCGGAAGAAAAAAAGAGAGCAAAAAACATCATTATTGAACCCTTTAGAAAATAGAAACTATGAGTATTATCGACAGCATCACCAAGGGAATGGAAAGCGTGTCAACAGAGGGCATCATACCACAAGGGTGCCTGCTCTGTGAGTTCTGCGACCTGTACCAGGCAGACAAGAAGACATGCGCGATACACAAGACAGTGGATAGCTGCCCGGCAGGGAAGAACAGCATCCTCGTGAAGGCTACCGTCCTGGGGACAAAGACGGACTTCCACTATGCGTACTGCAAGGCACTGAACACCTCCGTACTGCTGAGCATCTGGAACTATACCTCAGACCTGGTGACGACACAGGAAGGATCGGTCAAGTTCATGACAGACCTGATGAACGCCAAAGAGAAAAAACCGATGGAACATACCCCGACACCGGACATTCTGAACCTTGGCATCGGCTTCGCCGACGAGGTACAGCGGACTTGGAAAATCATGATGGCCTACCAGCTCCAAAAAAGGGCTGTCAAGAAAGACTGGTGGACAATCGTCAACAAAGGACATATCCACTATCTGGAGAACCCATACGGCAAAAACATCCAGAAAGTGGTCAAAGACCATGCCAGACCACAGGACGCACTTCCATACGAAGTGAGGATGAAATACATCATCAAGGAGTTTATCGCCTTGAAGGAGAAATATTCCATACTACATGAGGCGACAGACCGGGTGAGGGCAGAAAACAAGACACTCAAAGGCTACAGGGTGGAGAACACCAACCTGAAAGCATCCAACGAGAAGCTGCAGAAAGAGAACAGCCGACTGCGCGACGAGATAACGAACATCAAAAAGGTACTGAAGCAGCTCTCCAAGATGGGGATGCTTCCAGACTGAACAACACAAAAGAAAAAGAGATAATGAACACAAAGCATATCATCGTCCTGATCCACGACGAACAGGCAAAGCCATTCGTCCTGCACAGCGACAAACGCTTTCATGAGAATATCATCGAACGACACGGCTGCCATGTCACGGAATACCTGTCTGAGGCAGCAGCCAAGAAGAAAGCGGCACAGTGCTGCAAGCAGTACACCTACGGCAAGAGCCACGCCATGACATACGGCGACCTGGAGAGACTGGAGGCAAGGCTCCAGGGGTGCTACGCCCACGGGCTACGCACCAGAATGATAGAAGAATTTCTGGAAGAGCTATAGGATAAATCCCCAAAGGTACGATAAATTACGTTACCCTTGGGGATTTTCCGTGGAAAACCTACCATTTTCCGTCAAAAACGGAAAAATTTCCTCAGAATGCACTAATTTAGTGCAAAAATAAAGGAAAATTTCCATTTATAGGCAGAAAATTTCCGTTTTAACGATTTTCTTGCAGAAAACGACGGAAAAATTTGCGAATACGAGGAATTAAGTGTACCTTTGCCTCCGTAAGAAAGGACAAAAGAACATCCCCGTTCTGCTCCATGACCTCTGAGACTCCCCTTTTTCAGAGGTCATTCTTTTTTTATATAACCTACCCCTTATGGTAGACACCTATAATAAAAAAGGTAGGATGACTCCTACCTTATTCTATTTGCCTGTTGATCTTATCCTCTCGTCTGGCCTCACGGATCAGCCTACGCCAGGCGAAGCGGCTGAAATGGTTATGCCTACGCTTTAACCTGCGCCGCGTAGATGGCTTGTTGAGAATGCCGTCCCATAACTTATAATAAGTCAGATGACGGTAACGCCACCCTTTGCCGAACAGGGCAAAGGAGATATTCTCAATGGATGGCGATATCTCCCTGCGCCAGAGATCGACGATAGCGTAGAAAAGTATGACCAGTAGTATGAATGCTATAAACACCCATACTACAATGCCGGTCCAGTAGAACATCCTATCCATCGTTCCGTTACTTTTGAGTAAACAGGCTCCAGTCCTTATCTACCGAGAAGGCCTTGTTGCCAAAAACGTGCTCGTTATTGAACGCTCCGTCAGCAAACTTCCGGATGCTCTCCTTCCAATAGACCTTCATGCCTTTGTCAATGGCCAGCAAAGCCGTCTTGTGAAGGAAGGCATCACAGGCCTTGCCGTCATAAGGCTCGAAACCGTTGGCCTTACGGTTCGACATCAGACCTATCAGATGCTGGTCGGCAAAACCGGCAGTGGCCTCAATCATACGCATACTGCTGTCAAAGTCAACAATAGGCTCGATGCTCACAAAGGTCTTCAATCCCCACTGGTGCAACAGCTTCAGGGTCTCAATACGCTCAGCATTGCTGGGAGCATGCGGCTCCACATCATCCCTGCCAGTGAGGGTGAAGCCGATGGCAAGATGACTGTTAAAGGAATTGTTCAGGAACGGACGGAAAATGGCAGAGGTGGCTCCGGCATTCTTCGTCAGGATCTTCACATTGATACCCTTGGAGGCAGCATAGAAAGCAGCCTTGATGGTCAACGCGGAAGTCTGGGGAGAAAGAGGATCGGTAGAGAACGAGAAGAAGATACCATACTTCATGAGGTGGTCAAACCACTTATCCACCTCACGCTTGAAAATCGTCAAGGCGTAATCGATGGACTCCATATCGCGGTACTTCCTGGAACGGTTGGAGAGCTTCGTAAAGGAATCCTCCAACTTGGCATAGGGCAGGCCGTTGACCTTGGCGGTCAGGCCCTTGCGGTTATAACAATAGTTGCACTGGAAAGGACAACCACGATAGAAGTTGCAGCCAACGGCAGCATACTCACGTGCCGCACCACCAGGGGTGTAAAGGCACTTTCCATTTAAAATCAATTCTTCCATAAGCTTAACTATATTGAGTTTTATCATTGTCTATATGCTGTCCAATCTTGCCACGGAGGTGATTCTGAACAGCATCAATCACATTGTCGATGACACGCTCAATGAAATGTTGGGGAGCTTTCTCGCCTTCAAGGGCGGCAGAGAAAAGCATGTCTGCAGGAACCTGGATGCCATGGTCGGCATGAATACCGACAATGCCCTCTACAGCCTGATTCTCCTGATGGTTGGCAATGACGAGAACATAATCCAGGTTCTCGTCTTCCAACTGCTGACGGATGCCGTCAACCAATTCTTGAAATTTCTGATTATCCATATAACCGGTGCTTCTTAGTTAAACTTGTGAGGAGTGAAGGCAGGAGGATTGGAAATCAAAGGCGAGAACAGCCAGGGCTTATCATCATACTCCTGCTGCTGACGGTCAATGATGGCATAGACCTTGCTTAACTCCTCCTCAGAATAGGCAGATATATCGGCAGTAGGCTGATAGGTCATGAAATAGGAAATCTGCTCATCCTGAGTCTCAAAACCGAAGAAAGCACCTTCCCTGGTGACCTCAGAGAGACGATAGACCTTCTCATCGGCAATCGTAAAGTCCTTGACAGGCTCACTGAACTCGCCGGTACCCATCTTGGCATGGCCACGACTTCCCCAATAGGTTTCCTTGATAAGACGCTTGATGAGCTTATCAAGGTCCATTTCATCCGGCTGACAGCCAAAATGATGCTGGCAGAACTGCTCCAGACAAACCCAGCTATAGACAAAGAGGTAACATCGGCCATAGTCATCACCTTCAAAATGAAGGATGTTGAAGGTCTTTCCTGACGGATCGAGATTGTTCTTCTCGACCAGAACGGCACTCATCCCGAAAATACCGAGACTCATACGTTTCTTGCTCTCGCCGACAACACTGACCTTAAAACGTCCTAAGTCGCCAAAGGTTCGCTCGACCAACAGCACACAAGGAAAGCTGGTTGCCTTGGCAAAGAAACGGTGGTTCTGCTCGATAACACGCAAGCCATAGTCTGACAGATAGTGACGGACAGACTTGGCAATAGTTCTGAAATTACATTGGATATTGATCATAGTCTATCAAAATTTTATGTTATAACTTTTGAGGTTTCAAATCATCGGCATAGGCCCACTGGACAGCCTCGATGATGATACAAGTGAAATGCCAACGCTCTGGATGCGGAGCGTAATACGGCGCAAAAAGATGACCTTTCTTGTCTAAAAAGACAAGCTCACGCCCCCTGTCAGGGATGTTGTTGACGTCACGCCACACAGCCTGAGACTGATCGGCGTTACAGTTCTTATTCATTGTTTCTTCCATCACAATTCTCTTTATAGTCAAATTCCAACTCGCCGCCGGTGAGGAACCGCATAATCGTCTGAAGCTCATGGACGCAATAGCAACTGATACGGGTATAGGTCTTCGTAAAGTCTGACATGAAACGGAACGAGGCTCTATTCTGAGCCTTGTTATGACGGTACAGCAGCTTCATATCACCAAAGTAATACATCAACTGCCAGCCCGTCTTGTCAGCCGGCACGAAGTCCATGCGACTCAGACTGAACGAGTCAATGGCAATCCCCTCAATACGCGAATGCTTGAAATAATGCAGTTTCCCGATGGTAAACCTCCTGAGACTGGCAGGAACAAGGGTCTTCTCAATAATGAACACCCCCATCTGTTGGCGACCGATCTCACCGACCATGCCAGTCAGAAGGCCATACCTGCCAAGGTTTACCCTGACGAAACTACCGACGGATAACTCACGGATATTCATCTGCGGAACGCTTTAGGGGTTTCCTCTTGCTGCTTGTCATGCGGCACATTCCTGTCCTTCACCTCGTAGGCTGACAGGTCAACTTTCAGATTGGTGAAGACCTTACCGAACAGGGCCAACATACGCTGACCATAAGCACCGCCTTTCTCGATGGACTGGCTGATGAGCTTGGCAGCAGCATCGACATCATTCATATTGATGCTGGCACTGCCCAAGACGGCTTCATCATCCTTTGCCATCACGGACAGGAAGTATTCACATCCTGCCTCGTTGAGCTGATTGGTAACATCGACCATCAGATCGTTTAACTCTTCTGTCTTCATAACCGTAACAATTAAATTTCATTCTGAGACAACAGTCTCACTACTATCACGAACAGGCTGATCGTAAATCAGCCCGACTTCCTTCAGGGCATCATCAACCATACAGCAGACGGGATAGGACTTCATGGTAACAGTACCTTGACGGCGCACCCAGCGAAGGAAGGACTTCTTATTGAAAGAAAATCCGTCATGGGGGCTGTAGGTTCCAGCAATACCAGCGTCATCATCTTCATCCGCATTCTCCCGTAAGGCATCCTTGATGATATCCATCGGCTTCTTAATGCCAAAAAGTTGAGCTATGCCAATAGCCTGATCCATCGACAATCCCTTGGCATACTTCAAGCCGATGACAAGATCTTTGGCGTACTTGGAAGAGATGGACGGATAACAGCTATAGTCATCCTTACCTTCCTGAATCTTGTCAACAAGAAGCTGGTCGGAAAGGGCAATAGGGTTCAGAGAACAGAGATCGGTAACGGTGTTCCCGACAAGCACCCAGTCAAGCCATTCCTGAGCATCGGCTTTCTTGATACGTGCTGAGATAGCTGCCTTGGCTATCTCCAGACGGACTTGAACATTCTCATTCATATTTTAACGCTTTTAATTGTTAGTAAAATCAACTGGAGCAGCAGCTTCCATGATGTTTCTCATGTTGCTGGAAAAACAGTCGGTCTGCGTCTGGAAGGCCTGCATCTTCAGGGCTGTAAAGACATCAGCCACTGGCACGACGGCCTGCTGGCTGTTGAAAGTTCCAGCGGCAGCACTCTTGCTGAGAATGAAATCAGCGGCACTGCCAGGGACATTGTCAAGAGAACAGGGGAGAGGGTTCAGACGAACATACTTGCCTTCAATGCGGCAGTCACGCAGACGCTGGTCTGCCAGTCTGCCAAAGGCAACCAGACAATGTCCCGTCGGTGGATTGCTGGTACGTCCGTCAGGATGCAGGAACTTAACCCTGTGACGCAGGAAGAGCATCGAAGTGGCCTTGGGGAAGATGACCTCCTGGAAAAGGAGATTATCCTGACGATTGATAAGCAAAGCTATGCCATTATTATGTTCGGCAAGCTTCTCGACAAACTGACGGAGTAGCTGACGGCTGTAGGGTGGGTTCAACCATACGAAGCTCTTACCCCACGGCATAAGCAACCCGTCCTGCTCCTTAGTCAAATGGACGGTAGCAGTATCAAAAGGTCTTTCCTTCGGACTGCATGGATCCAGGTCGAAAGGCCCAAGGGCATCAATCATCCACTTCGGTGTGTACCACTCGTCGGATGAAACGGATTTGTTTTTCTGTTGTCTGGTGTCCATACTACTTATCTGAAATAAGTTTTCATTATCGCTTGTATTCGCTGTTTCAAATACGTCTGCCTTTCCACGAAAAGGCGACGGTTCTTAACGTAAAGATTGGTGACCGCAGCATAAAGAGCCTGCTTGTCGCCAATGATGATGCAACGCTCCTTGGCACGGGTAATAGCCGTATAGACAAGGTTACGCTGCAACATGATATAAGACGTGTTGAGAATGGGAATAACAACAGTGTTGTACTCTGACCCCTGGGACTTGTGAATGGTCGTCGCATACGACAGACACAATTCATCCAAGTCATCTTCCTCGTATTTCACGGATGATTCACCATCGGGATAGTCAACAAGCATAAAGCCCATTTCTTCATCCACCAAGCGGATAATCCCAATATCGCCATTGAACACGCCTTTGTCATAGTCGTTTTTCATCTGCATCACCCTATCACCTTCTCGAAAGAATGTATCACCATACTGTAGGGCCTTACCCGACGGGTTAAGCCTCTCCTGTAGCACCTTGTTCAAGGTAGAACAAGAGGTGATACTATTTGATCTTTTGGGACAGAGTACCTGTATTTCATCAACACTCAGCCTGTATGCTTTGGGAAGACGCTCAGAGACAAGGGTAAGAATTTCATCGGAAACACACTCTTCGTTTTTGTTCTCGATAAAAAAGAAATCCTTGCTTCCCTTGTTGACAAGATAAGGCATCCTGCCTTCCTTGACATCTTTCGCTACCCAAGGAATACGGCTGTCTGCCTGCTGTCGGTGGATAGTGTCAAGCCTGACAACGGGTATATCACCGCTGTCAATGAGATCTTTCAGAACGTTACCAGCTCCAACGCTGGGTAACTGGTCCACATCACCAACAATAACCAGACGCTTGCGGGGTGTCAGAGCCTTCAAAAGACTCTGGAACAGAAGCAAATCAACCATGGAAAACTCATCGATAACAATCACATCCTCTACGAGGCTGTTACTCTCGTTATACTTGAAGCCGTTCACCTCCCAACTGAAGTTAAGTAGTCGGTGAATCGTCATGGCATCATAGCCTGTGCTTTCCTTCGCCCGCTTGGCAGCGCGTCCCGTAGGAGCGCAGACGGCAATACTATACTGGCAAATTCTGAGAGCAAGGAGTATGCCCTCCAGAACGGTTGTCTTGCCAGTACCAGGCCCACCCGTTAGAATCATCACACGGTGGCGTAATGCCTGATGGATGGCTATCTTCTGGATTTCGTCGTACTGCATATGCTTTTCGCTCTGGATGTTGTTGATGGCATACGCGGCGATTGAATCCATGTCCCGCAAATCGCCATATTCTGGCTCTTTGAGCATGGCAACAATTTTCCTTGCACAGTAGAACTCTGCATCGTAATACTCGGAAAGGTAAACCATTCCTGTATCGTTGATAATCTTACCGCGTTTAATGTTTGCAATCACTGCAACTTCCACCTTCTCGCTTCCGGCATTCAGGATTTCCTCTGCTGATTTCAGCAGTTGATCGAAAAGGATGTAGCAGTCGCCTTGGTGTACCAGCTCGGACATCACAAACAGTACGCCTGCATTCAGCCTACGTGGATCATCATCGACAAACCCCATCGCTTTCGCTATCCTGTCGGCAGTCTTGAAGCTGATGCCGTCTATTGACTCTATCAGACAATACGGGTTTTCTCTCACGGTCTGCACGGCAGTATAGCCATAGACCTTGATGATTTTCTTCACATAGACGTAACTAATGCCGAAACTGGAGAGGAATACCATCACATCACGCTCCAAGGATTGCTGCTTCATGAACTTCGAGGCTCGTTCTGCTCTATCCTTGCCAAAACGGGGGATCTCAGTAAGCCTGAGAGGGAAATTCTCGATAATCTCAAAGGTCTCGTGGCCGAATCGGGCCACGATTGCATGGGCGAATTTCTTTCCTATTCCCCTGATCTTGCCACTGGCAAGGTATTTCTCTATGCCTAACAGTGTCTCAGGACGGAATTCCATCCATGACACAGCGGCAAACTGCTGGCCGTACTTATCGTGCTTTTTCCAGCAACCTTCCACATCAAGCAAAATACCTTCCGCTACTGCGAAAGAATTGCCAGTAACAATCATCTCCTTGCCGTTATCCTCGCGGATAGCAGCAAAGACGCTATACCCGGTGTCAGCAGCAAAAAAGATAGTGCGCTTAACCGTGCAGCGGATATGTATCTGTTTCTCGTCTGTAGCCATTTGACAATAATTTCTGTTCGTTCGTATCACTCTTTTAGTCTTCAACTTCTATAATCTCATGCAATTCCAGATACTCCTCAGGCCAACAGCCATAACGCTTTCTGAAACAGTCTCGTAACTGGGCAACGCCATTCTTGTCCATCTTGTAGATATTTTCTAAAACCGCATGGGCTGAGTTACAGCCAACCTGTATTTCCGTGAGTTTCGTTTGTTTCTTGATGACACGCTTAACCTTAATTGGTTCTGGCTTGATGCTGCCTGGAAAAGGTTTTCCTTCCATCCCATTCGCCTTGCAGTATTCTTCCCATGAAACACCTGGAGTAGTATCTGCCTCTTTATTCCGCTCTTTGTCACGTTCTATCTGCTGATAGATGACGTTCAAGTCCTTTTTGAACTTCTGCAAAGACCTCGTGATAGCAAGGATATAACTCGACTCACCATAGAACTCCTCATATCGACCACCAAGGAAATAGTTTTCAAACAACATGAACTCAGTAAGTTTCATCGTTGGATGATTATTCACAATAATGTCAGCAAGAAAATCTATCTGAGTGTCGGCTATTTTAAATTCCCCGACAAGAAAACGGGCAAGGAGATTCTTCAGGTGAGAATACAGCCATGCCGTACTGGCATGTTCACCGAAGGTTTGATTCAACCTGACAAACGTAGGAACATCAGAAGTGAGGGCAGCTGACGTGTCAGCAGCCAGACTCCCAAGATCATTGAAAGATAGATCCTTGCAAATACCCGTGAGGCTACCATACTTTTGCTGATACACCGTCACGTAGGCTGGCTTCGTTCTTTTCGAGCAGTCCAGCGAAGTGTTCTGCCCCTCGTTGGAGATCCGCGTCAATGCGTTGTTGAGCTGTAAGTTGTTGGGTTGTTCCATGACCATTTGAATTTGTAGACGTTAATACATCATGATTGTAATTTCCTTCAAGCACTTTCGGAAAATTGTTCGGACGGAAAATCCAGTCGAAAGAGGCGACAAAAGGCTTTTCACTCGCTCCGTTCAAGAAAGGCGACTTTGCCGCATTGAGGACGGCAGTTCTCAATTTATCCTTGCCGTATTCCTTGAAACGGGCAAGAACGGCTTGCTTGCGTTTTCCCGCAATCTGAGTGATTGTTGGTATCTGTGCACCATACTCCTGCATCGTGCAATTGAAAAAATCCTGAAAGGCAAGGAGGTTTATTTCCTTATACCCCGTCGTCGGAGGCTCCGACGACAAAGGTTCGATAGAACCTCCTATATCTTCTTTCCTTTCTTTTTCTTTATTTTGTGTACTTATTCCAGAATTTTCAAGGGTTTCTTCTATATCTTCTTTAGTTTCTTCAGAATTAACGGGGGTTTCTTCGGAAGAAAATAAATTTCCTTCTGAATTAACCTTGTTTTTCTTACTTTGAGAAGACAAGGAAACAAGGAGGTACGGTAGTTCATCTGAAAGTTTACGTTTGGCTCCAAGCCATGCAGCAAAGTACCTCTTCTGAATACCGGAGGATGTAAGCACATGGTGATCATTGTACATGGTGGCATCGAATAGACCCAGTTCTACTGCAGATTGAATGACTTTGAGGATATAATCCTCACCAAGATGGGTTTGTTCATCCAGATAGAAGGGAATATCAGCGTCCCAGGCCATATAATACCCTTTGCCGTATATCATACACAGCAGGATATGATACACAACGACGGCCTGAACGCCACCATTGTATTTGATGAGCTTTCTGATTTTGATGTCTTGATAGAAACTGCAATCAGTGGGGAAATAATCAAGACCTTGTTTAAGTGGTCGTGCCATAATAGTATTATTTAGGTAGTAATGAATCGTTATTGGGAATTTCTTCCGTAAAAACATGGATTTCTTCCGAATTAACTATAGTTTCTTCCGAAGAAACATGTTTTAAATGAGTATAAACGAAGAAATAGGGCAAGTCTGAGACCGCTTTCTTCTCAATATCAAGAATATTCCCTGAAGGAATAGCCAGCACATGACGGTCGGCATACTTCACCTGGTCCAGAAAGCCATTCTTGACCATACGATGCACTACCATATCTACAAGACGCTCTGAGACGTTGTTACGCAAAGCGACCTTATCCCTGAACTCCTTACAATAGGGAGTCTCAAAACCAGTCTCAGTAGTCTCGATCAGAATGTCGAGAACCAACTTAGACCCCTTGAAGCCAAACTCTTTCTCGATGGCTCTCACAAACGGATGTTTGAAGAAGCCCCTGGAAAGGTGGATTGCTTCGGCTGTTAAAGATTCAATCATAATAATATATTTATTAGTTAATAACTCGGCTTACGCCATATCAAGACCCTCCAGGAGCACCTTCATGGCTAACTCCTGAGCAGAGATAACACTGACACCGGCCCTACGCTGGTTCTCAAACTCCTCAGAAGCTTTCTCGGCACGCTCGTTAATAAACTGCTGGTCAAACAGCTTCTCGTTACGCTGCTGGCGTAAAACTCCCCTCAGATAGCTGCTGTAGTAGTTGGGAGTGTTCTGTTGAACTTCTTGCTTATCCATAACCGTATATGTTTAAATAAATATTTAAGTATTATCGTATTACTTTTAATAATGATATTCATATATATAAATATAACCATTTGAGCCAACCTCGTAAACCCAGTCGCATACGGGCGAAGGAAGCTCAGTAGAGTTATTTTCCTGGTCTTGCATAACTTCATTATAGCGCGACTCAAAAAAACTGAAAAGAACAAATAACAGGATGACGGCAATGACACCTAATATGGATTTCAGGTTTCGATGCTCAATCTTCCAATACTTAATACTGAGCGTTATAAGCACCGTCCATAACAATACGGTAACTAAAACGACACCACTTAAAGCCATACCCAGGATCCACCACCTTGCAGGATGGTCAAGAATGCCGGAACCTAATATAAAAATCAAACAGTTCATCATATCGTATATTCTTTATCGGTGATTCATTCAATAACGTAGATCCGTGAAATGGAGAATGACTCCATTCACAACTTTTTTCTTCCTGGTCTTCATAAACCAGTCAACAAAATCATCTGCAGAAAGACCGTCATTCTGGGCGACATCAAGAAAAGTGGGATAATGGATATCACCACTGGCCTGACGAACACCGATAAACTTATCCCAAGGAGCACGGAAATTCAAAGTGACACGCTGGGTACCTAATTTGGTGTGACGGGCAATCTCTATCTGGTGACTGCCTGGCTCGTAGGGTTTGCCACTCCACTGCCTGACAGAGAGAACAGCCCTGCCAGCGTTAATCTCTTCTGCTCTGTGTTCCCACAACTCGGCATTTCCACGGATGGTGTGTTTCTTGACACCTTCCTCTTTCTTGGTCTTGAAACCAGTAGGTTCACCGGCTCTGGGGTGAGTCTTTGGAAACTCACGCGAGAGCATCAGGACGTATGTCTTCATCTTCTTTGCCATAACGCTTCACTATTTAAGTTGACCGGCAGCCCAACCAGAGGTGTTGAGCTGCTTATTAAGATTAACATTTCTTCCATCGTCAAAGCCGGCATTGAAGCCGTCTGGACGTACCTTGGTAGTAGAACAACGACGAGCCTTGCCAATGGATTTAGAGGCCAGATAGGCCTTGATAAGTTCCTTATGGCATACCATCAGACCCGTTTCCTGAGAAGTGGGCTGCTGGGACTCGTAGTTTTCCTGCAAACCTCGGCTGACACCTTCCAGGTAGGAACGAAGAAAATCTTTTTTCTTCGGCTCGGTCATAAAACGGCCTGTGCCAAGATACTCGTTCTGTGCCTCGTTCAGACGCTCCATGGAGAGGCGACGGAAAACCTGAAGGAGGTATTCGTAGAATTCCTTCACGACGATGGTATTGGCCTCGGTGCCGACGATGTTCATCTGCTTACGTCTGGGACAGACAATAAGGCTACAGAGATTATAGCGACAGATAATCATCAACAGGTTCTGCTTCCAACTGACACCGTACTGGTCGGCATAGCTCAATGGATCCGTCTCGACAATACGGGTGGCCTGTTGCTGCTCCTCTTCCTGGATATCAGAAAGAGAGAGGTTATACTCCATCAACAGCTTACGAACCATCTTGGCAGCCTGGAAAGCCTCGCCACTATTGCCTATCTTCTCAGCACCATACTGGAGCTTCAATAGCTTACGGATTTTCTGAAGGGCACTCTCCTTATCCATAGCAAAACTTATTTAAAGGCCTTGGAATGGTCATTGATACAATGCTCTGTCTCAGGATCATCCTTGATGGAAGGAAATACCTTTTTCCCATCAACCAGAGTCTCAGCACAATGGCTGCAAATTGTGTGGCTGCTGTCATCCCACCAACAGTTACCATGCTCAGGATGATAACAGGGATTCTCCATGGTGCAGCCGCAGACGCGGCAAACACCCGGAATGGGCTTGTCAACAGCCTTATACAGCTCCTCAAAATCTGAGAAATAGTCATCCAGGGCAAGATACATCAGCTCAGGAGTAACCTCCTTGCTGGTGTCCATCACGAAGACACGCTTACCCATGCCGTTCATGTGACCGGCCTCGATATGCGAGGAACGTCCTGCAGGAAGCAACAAGATACAAGTATCTGCATCCTGCATGGCAGAGAAATGTTCATTGAAACGCTCAACGCTCAGACGATCCAACAGCATACGCTTGAAATCCTTGCCATTCAGACATTTCTCCTTATAAGCACTACGTAGGTTCTGAGTAATAGAGACAGACTCCCAGACGGGAGCATCGTTACGTCCGTAGGGGTGTCTGAAGTCATAGACCTTATGACCCCGCTTGCGTAACTCCTGGACTAACTGCTGCTGGAAACCGTTTCTCCAGCTGCTGGCGATATAGATTCTTGACATAATCAGTTATTTAGATGGTGAATATTCCTTGTTCAGATAGGCACAGATTTCCAATACCTGCTCAACTTTATCCAGATCAAACCAGTCCTCGGTACGGACACGGGTTTCCATGTCGATCCAGAACTTATCATCAGTGGGATGCTCCAACAAGGTACGGAGCTTTCCTTCTACATTATCCGGGCCGATGCCACCGGCATAGCCAATATGGACGCCTGGAGAGGTGACAATCTCAATAGGGGTGTCGATACCGGCACCACAAGAGGCATCTAACAAGTAAGATGCAAAACGGGGACGCTGACCTGCCAAGAACTGCTTGCACAACTCAGGGGTGTGCATCTGGATAATCACCTCCTCGATGAAGGGAATGGGTGCCAGACGGCGCAGCTCTGAGAACAGACCGGCTGCTTTAAGGTTCAACTGACAACGCTTGAAAATTCTCGCATTGTTACCAAGCAGCTTCTCGATCTTGAACTTCTTACCAACGGCCACGTCAATAGCGGCCTGTCCGCAGAAGTGAGCAGAGAGGTTCAATTCCCTGTCTCTCAGAACAGATATAATTATCGGATCCACAAATCTGTTGCCGTTAAACTGCCAGTCATAAGACAACAGCACACCGAACTCCACAAAGGGGAATCTCTTCTGGAGCTGCACCAGACGCTTCACGTCTGTACGCTCATCAACACCTGTAAATGTTACTTTCGTAAGCTTCATATTAGTATATCTTTAAAATAATTTTTGTTCTATCTGATAATTGTAAACCATCATCTCTTGTTTCCTTTTTACCCCCCCCAATACGCTGTTTGCGACTCTGAGGGGCATGTCCTTGACGGACGTTTGCCAACCCATGCGCTGCACATAGTCGGCAAGCATAGGACTGTCAAAGTTACACAGGATAAATTTACCCTTGATCGTTGACAACAATTCAAGCAACTGCTCGAAATCATCAAAGGTAAAACCGCTATAGTGTTTCTGAACACAGCCAGGATAGGGAGGGTCAAGGAAGAAGAAGGTATCGGCAGTATCACGCTGGGCGATAACCTTCAGAGCGTCACGGCAGCTTATTTGTACATGCTTCAGGCGGTCGTGAACCTTCTGGGTAAACTGGTTTCGGTAATTATCCATCACAATACCGGCATGACTGCCGGAAGTTCCGTTATCCCACTTCCATCCACCTAACGGGGAACCTCCAAAGCCCATATTGCACTGGAGCCAGACGGCCCAGGCAACATCGACCTTATCTGTGTCCTGCCCAACATGACGCCAGATCTTATCGGCTTTCAGAAACTCCCTCTCTGCATCAAGGGTGTTCTGAACCTTCATCTGGAGCTTGGCAAAAAGGACTTCGTCCTGACAGACCTCATAGAACGTGACTATCCTGTCATCGATATCATTGATGACCTCCAGATAGCTCTTGCCCTTGGCAAAGAACACCGCACCGCCACCGAAATACGGCTCACAGTAGATACGGTGAGACGGTATCATCGGTAGGATGGTACTGACAAGCTGCTGCTTGCCGCCATAATAGGTGATGGGTGTTCTCATATCTTCTTATCTTATAAATTTTGATAAACTCGACACAAAGCGCGTGATGCGCAGTACTCTTCGCAGAACCCTCAGAAGGTTCATGAAGCGAGAATGACGGTTATTGACCAGGTTACGCTTACTCATGACTTACTGACTACTGCAACGGGAATGTATGCTTCACGAGACTCCTCATGACAACATGGAATCCATGAATAACCCTCGGCATGGCGATCTACGTTTTCACCATAGACGAAACGAGAGCATCGGCTACGCAGCATGCAACCAACGCCTTCACACAGTAAATAGGGAGTTTGTGGCATAATCATTCTGATTTAATGTTCTTGTTGGAAGATGCGCTCTGAGGAACGCAGAACTTGTGCTCGGCATGAAGGCGCTTGCGGAACTTGACAATGCTACGCTTGCGCTTCTGCTGTTCAGGGGTCAGATAATGACGAGAGGACTTTTCACGACGATAGGTACACTTCTGCTCGATGGTATTGTTCACCTTCTCGATAACGAACTGGGCGGTATCAAGATCACGGATGATAACAGGATGAACAAACCGACGGAGCTTGTGGTACCAAACAACATCGTCGCCAATACGGACGGCAATACGCTGCTTGGGGAGAAACAGCGGGATGACAACACCGCTGTCACCGACGGCGACATTCTCCCAATACTCAGTATTGGTCTGCTTCAGGACGGCCTTCAAGGCTTCTAATTTCTCTTGATTAGTCATAGCGGATCATATTAAATTCTAAACTCTTCGTACTTGATAACGCGGACTGGCTTCTGAAGCTTCCAGCCCATCTTAGCCAACGAGGTGGCCATGACATTCTCACCATAGGACATCCCATCTTTAGCAGGATGCTCGACAATATAGTCACACAACAGGGTCAACAGGTCAAACTTGGACGGAACAACATTGTGAGGATCAACAAGAAGTGAATTGATATAGTCAACTTTCTCTGAAGTATTCATATCTTCCCATGTCTTATCTGGCTCAGGAACAACAGGAACAGCAGAAGCAGGAGCTTCTTCCTTTTTCTGAACCATCGGATGCTCTTCTTTACGGATGAAACGAATGCTCTTATAGTCCTCTGGAGAATAGACCTTCAATACCTCGATGGTGATGACATAATCTTTCTTGGAGGTATTCTTGGAGAGGTGCAGATAGAAAGCATCCTCAACAGTCTTCCGGAAGAAACGGGTCAAAGACTTTGAAATCTCTATATCCGAGACGGAATAGGCATCAGCGTACTTGTAGTATTTGAGATTCTTGGACTTCCCGGACTTCGAGAAAACCAGGAAGAGATGACCTTTACGTGACATGACCTTGCAGGACTTCAAATCTTTATCCTTGATAAGGGTAGAGAGATCCTTACTCAGGAAAACCCTGTTCTGGCTATAGACTCCTTCATGAAGGGTCAATACCTTGACAGGCGCATGATTGTCAGCAGAGCTGTTACAATCCTTGCAATAGGGACTATAGCCGTCCAAACGAGACTTCTCGTTGTTGAACTGATGAAGGGGCTTTAGCTGATAACAGCGCGTACAGAACTTGTAACCGCTGAGCGTGGAGGTGTAAGCAAGCTGCTTATCGTCCATCTCTTCAGCAGGAACATTCTCAATCTTGCCCTTGGCAAACTCAATGTTCCAAAGCTCCTTGACAGTCTGCCATTCCTCATTGTTGGCATAAGGACTGGCATCAAAGATGGCAGAAGGTTCCACTGTGGCCAGGAAATCGTCAATGGTAAGAACCTCACCATTATAGGCCCCTTGGCTATTCTGGTGGTCACTCATAAACTGCTCCCACATGCCAAGGTCTGTCATAAATTCCTTGAATTTTGATATGTGATTAGTAGTCATAACTGATAATATTATAAGTTATTTTCTGACATATAGTAATTATTTGCTATCTATACCAGGAAGAAAATCGGGCTTGAAAGAGAAGCAATGAAGAGTGCCGCCTGCCTTGCGCCAGGCATAGCCACCATCCCACAGATGAACGACATCCGCATCATCTGGAATACGGCTGACAAACTCCTTGAACGTCTTACCATCCATAACATTGCTTTCTTTAATTATCTCGCAGACGTCTCACAGACATCCTCGACATATTCCGTCATCTGACGCAGGAGCCGGAAGGTCTTCTTTGTCAGCTTCTTGTGCTTCAACTCTTCCAGAAGCTCCTTATAGATACTATTATTCTCCTTGTATTCTCGTGTGAGGAAATAACGCAGCCATTTGGAGTTGAGCTTCTGAGGAAACGGCAAACGGAGCTTACGGACTATCATGGCACTCATAGCCATCTGGTAGGACTCGTACAAGTAGAAACACTGCTTGGCCTTATAGTCGTACCAGTCGAAGAGCATGTGAGCGACATTCTTCTGGCGGTTGATGCTGATCTGAAAGCACTCAATCACACACTCTTCCTTGATGCTACGTGCAAGGCTCTTCAGCTCGTCTAACGTCGTGGACTTCTTGATCTCGAAGATAACCTCACGGATAAACTTCATGTTGGCATGCGGAACTGAACCATTGGCGGCAATGATCTTTTCCTGCCTGACATCATAGGTGTCGCTGAGCCAAAACTCCTTGGTGGGGTGCAGGTCGCGCTGACGGGGCTTTATTTCAAATACTTGCTGGATCATAACACTATTTCTTTTCTTTATTTGAAGAGCATACTATCCAAAAAGCAACGGCAATGAAAGCCCATACTATCAAGGCAAGCCCTGAAAGGAACAGTGTAAGCATCACTTCCTGTAAGTATGATAAAATTTCCATGAAACTCATAATCTATCGGATGTCTGTAGGTGAATGAAAAATTTCGTAGAGTACAGCGGCCAGAAGGCCTAACAGTACAAAACAGATAGAGAAGATAACCCAGGAACTCATAACCACTATGTTTGAGAATGATGATCCACATCCTCACAAGGCGCTTTGTCCTCATGACCATAAAGAATCTCTTCTTCGAGATAACCACAGTAGGTGCCGGTACGTGCGGCACAATGCTTGCATTTTTCGTTCATAACATATTATTGTTTTTGTTTTGTCATATACTCATGAAGGTCAAGATAATCACTGTACACCTTGGAGGTGTCAGAACAGCGGCCTTTGTTACGGTCGCGGATCGTCAGGGTCATCATCTTACCTACGTCGGTGGTAGGAAACAGACAATAGATGTGCTTGTAGTCCTCACAGTCCAAAAGGGCATTGGGAAAGTTGCTGACATTGTTCACGACAATACAGTCACACATGGACGGCAAGTCTGTTCCGACATTCTCCTTTAAGAGGGTGAGGTAGGACATATAATCCAGGAAGCTGGAAAATACACAGCAGTTGGCTGACTTCTGGCCCTTACGGAAAGGATAGAAGGAAATGCCAGGTGACTTGAAGGTGATAGTCTGGGGAACAATAGCCTCCGTATCATCCGTAACGGTGTCCATCACGGAAGAGCCTTTGCCTTCCTTCAAGGCTTGCTTGGCCAGCTTGCGCTTGGAGCGGCGCATCACCTTCAAGGAGCGGATAAACTCCTGTTGCTCCTTCAGGGCACTGTTAATACGATGGGAATTATTCATATTGCACAGGTCGTTGATGAGCTGGCTGCAATAGAACTCCAGACCGCCATTCTGGTTCTGCAATCCGACGCCGGTATAGACCTTGTTCAGGATCAGCAACTGAATGGACTTTGTATCATGGGGTACGACGGCATAATTGATACCGATGTCGGCAAGCTGGTTCCTGCCTGCAGCATCAAGAGGCGAAATGCTCTTGATGTTCGTACCTTGGTTGGAACAGGGGATAATCAATGAGGTTGTCATACGTTATTAGTTTAAATTATTCAATGATTTCTCGATCAGTAGCATTAAATCGACTGGGGTGTGACCCATCTTGAAGTAGTCGCTGATGTCTTTCTCGCGCTTGGTACCGCTGAGAGGAAGAATAAGCTGAGAGACGTTGAAACGTCCCGAGAACTCTGCCATACGGGCAGCGCTCTCGCGCTTGCCGGTTGTATCGCAGTCAAACATGAAGACAATATGATGAAAACGCTCAGCCAAAGCAGTCATCTGACTGTCGGTAATCCTGGCTGACTCGCTATTGAAGGCAAGGGCAGTGAAACCGTGAGCGGCAAGAGTCATCACGTCTTTCTCACCTCCGGTGATAACGACGGTGTCACCCTTCTCTGGAAGCTGGTTCCATCCAAACATATAAGGCTTGGGGAGGTTACCACCATAAAGGAATCGGGTTTTAGAGAAAGGACGATAGACCTTGATACCGGTACAACCGTTGAAGGTGTAGCCGTACATCGGTTCCATGAAAGAGCCTGTATAACAGTAGGACTCTTTATTCTTGGGGAAGAAACGACAGCTACGCACACTCTTCACCTCGTACTTGTTAAGGATGTCCTGAGTAATACCGTAACGCTGCCAATAGGCTAACTCACGGGGCTTGAAAATCTGATAGGTGGCCTTGAAGGATATCGGACCTTCCTCATCCGGCTTGGGCGCAACCTTCTTAACCGGATGATAGTCAGCAGGGGCTTCTTCCATTACAAAAAGATCCAAATCCTTATCGATGGTGCGCAGCAGCTCACGGAAGTCTGTCATGGGATTGATGTTCATGCTCTTGGCGACGACGCTGAAGCAGTCACCAGACCATTCGCTGGCTCCGTAGTCCTTCATGATCCAGATGCCACCATTTCTTTTATTATAGTACAAACGGCACGATGGAGACTTGTCACCACGGAAAGGATTGACGAACAACTTGCGCTGTACGTCCTTTCCGAGATAGTGGGTAAAGATGTCATACCCCCTATTGGTCTTGTCAAGTATCTTCTCTTTCTCCATCATGGGTTTTTAATTACTTTGTCTTTTCTATGTTAAAGGACAGGTAGGGCCTGCCGAAATTATTCTTGATAACGAGCTTATCAGAACTGCTCTCCAACTGTAAACGGCCTTTCTGCTTGATGATACGACTCTTGTAAATCATCATCCTGATATAGCGGAGAATCACCTTGGCCTTATGCTCAGTGGGGAGATTGCCGTAAAGCTTGGGCTGTAGCCGTAGCAGGAGGGTAATCATCCAGGCAGGCCGTCGCTCCAGGAACTCTCTTTTCGATACCTTATACATCATGGGTACCTCCTTCCTCTATGAACTCTTCCTGATGAAGCGAGGTTCCATCCTTTGAAACATGGATGTGTCCCTGCAAACGGAAATAGTGCAGACGGATAAAGTCACCGTTATCAGCATCGGCACGTCGGATACAAAGTGTACCGGCTTCCTCATAACGGGTATGGAAGACAGAAATCTTCATGCTCTTACCTGGCACTTCCTTCTGAAGGTTCTGCTGGACGGTATCAAAAAACCGTTCCATCTCCTCCTTCTCTACAAAAGCATGGTGGATGGACTTGCGAATCTCAGCGGCAAGCGGTTCAAGGCGCTTGGGGCAGGAAGAGGCGATATATATGTTGTCAACTACGAAAATCATAAGAATAGCAGTTATTTATTAATTGTGATTTTAGAGATAGTCCTGCATGATGCCCTGACAGCAACGCAGGTCGGAAATGCGGTACTCAACCTTTCCCGGACGCTTGGCAACGGGCACCAGCTTACCGTTCTTGACCCAACGCATGACATTGGCCTGACCGAACATCTTATAAGCCTTGTTCTGGGATATTACCTCACTGGGATCGGACATGGCCTGCTTGAGTAAGGGAGCCAGCTCAAGGGCAAGGTCATGAAGAAAGACCTTGTAAGGTACCATCTTATCAACGAACTGCAGCATCATAGACTATAAGTTGAAGTTGTTCACAATGCGGTTAGTAGCCTGACGCCATGCCAACGGAGACTTGAAGTTTGATAGAACGTCGGCATACTTGTACTTAGGTCCAGCCATGGCCAGATAGGCGGTAGCCTGCTGCTGGGCAGCTTCAACATTGGTACAGTTTGCCTCCCACATCATAAGCTTCTCATTCGCGTCCTCCGGGGTTAGCAGTATCATAAACTTTTCCATATACCTGAACTTTAGAGGGTTTCATTGATAGTAGTAGTAACATTGATACTCACAGTACCGTGCCAGTTGGCACGACTGCGGATCTCTTCAAGAAGGATTTCGTCGGAAATCTGAGACAGAAACTCTCTCTGCTTCTCAGGGAGAGTTGACGTCGGGACGGAAGCATCGATACACTTCTTGATGACTCTGGTCTTTGTCTGAGCCGTTGCCTTGTGAGCATTAATGACCGTCTGAGGAACGACACGGCGATAGCCTCTTTCTCTCTTGACGGGATGCCAGTCGGCATTGAACTCGTCGGCAAATGCCCAATGGAATCCACCAGAGATACCGCAACGGTCGATAGCACGAAGGACATTCTTAATGCCAAGGGCTTTCTCAGCAGCCTTGGCAGTGTCGAAACGTGCGACCTCCTTCAAGGTGGTCGTGTCAATCTGAACGACGGGACGGCGAAGGTACTGGCCGTCAGTGACCGTCTTCTTTTCTCTCTTTACAACCTTGGCTTTTGGGTTTGGCTTGAATGTCTCGGCATCCTCTGGAGTACACCAGAAGAAACCGGCAGCGAGACGGGCATTCTTGACGGCACGGTCAAGATTGCAGGCACCTGTCTCTCTTTCTGCCTCACTGAGCGACGGCCAAATCTTAATAACCGCAAGGGTCTTCTGGTCAAGCTGGGCAACAGGAATAGGTGCCTTCCCTGGCTTCTTGACAGTAGTATTGTTTTCTTGCATAACGGATATATGATTTAGATTTTCTTTTTCATCAGAAACGTCAATACCTTGCAGGGGATCTTCTGTGTCATCAAGGGCAGGTACTTGTGACTTTGGTTCAGAAACTTCCATCGATGGCTTGCTAACAGACTTTGCTTTAGGTTTGGCAACCTTTGCTGGTTGCTCAACAGGTTTGGTGGAAGCTATGTTATAATCGAAATCGGGAGCAGGGTAGGTTTTAGGGTCATTGCCATGAAGCCATGTCAAGACATGACAGAGAACAGAACAAGCATTAACCTGGGCACGATGGTCGGCCTTACAGTCCTTCAGGACTATGTCCATGAAGTAGCGATCGATGAGCGACACATCCATAGAGCCATGTTTCTCCAGCAGAACCTTCTGCATGTTCGTGCGGTTCTTGGCAGCCAGAACTTTGTTAACCGGAATTTCGGCCCACTGGGTAAATGCTTGCTTTAACGTCATAAACCTTATTATTATATTAAAGTTTCACTTCAGGTTTAGCAGTACCGACTACAAACGGAATGGTAGCCTGACGAGCAGAAATCTTCTTGATAAACACTGGTTGGTCGGCACTCTTATAGATGCCGCGACGTTTCAGGATAGTCTTGATGCCTTCACCAGACATACTGAACCGGTCTGCAAGATACTTGATGATACGGTTGGGAGAGACCTTCTTTGCAAGGATCTCCGTAGCGTAATTCAAATACTCACGCTCGACATTTTCAGCCCTCTCGCGAAGAAAACGCTCATAATCTGTTTCAAAAGCGTTAATTTTTGTCATATTCTTAGGTAGTTTTATTATTTTTAGTACCTTTGCACTCAAATTTGTACGTCCGTTTGTATTTAATGTTGCATCGGATTTTGTGCAAAGGTAGGGATAAAAATTGATATTTCGTCAAGTTTTGAAGAAAAATACTTGATATTTAATATTTTTTAATCCTTTTTGTTGATTTTACGTCAAGTTGACATCAACCATTAATGTGAAAAAGTATATATGGAGAAAGAACAAAGATTGAGATATAAAAGGTTCAAAGAAGCCTTTGATTATTTGAAAAGTATAGGAAGAATAGACAACCAAAAAGATTTGGCTGATATTCTGCACAAGACACCAGAGACAATCAGCAGGGTTATGGCCGGAAGCGGCAATAACCCAACAGAAAAATTCATGTTCTTGTTTGCTAAGGCATTCGCTCATGATCTCAACGAGGAATATCTTGTTAATGGAACTGGTGAACTTATCAGGGTAAAACCTGAAAACGAACAATATAAACTTGGTGACCAGCGTTATATTGAACATCTTGAAGAAAAACTGAAGAAAGCCGAGTCTGAAATTCTTTTCTATAAACAACAGATTGCCATCAAGGATGAGCAATATAGAGACCTCCGAAAAGACAATGAAAGACTTCATGAGTATATAGAAAGACTGACTCGTTTTCAAGAAAATAAAAAAGACATGGCAAGTGTAGGATAATCAAGTTCAACTTTAGGAGATTTGTTATGCAGTGTTCTTCAAAAGTGCTTCTAACGAAGCAGATGATAGAAAACGGCCTTTCATCTAAAGGAGGCTATAACAAAAAGCAGCTGGAAATCCTTGGAGTTGAATGGCCACCTCAAAAGGGCTGGAAAAGTGCCTTGATCGGCACAATGATATCCGAGAAACAATATCAGGACTTCTTAAACGCGAAGAAATAATGAAACTGGCAACGGTAGGTTACCCATTTACGCCACTTATCAAATATATACCTCTCAGGTACGATAATCTGGAACACTGGCAGAGGGCAGAACAAAGGTCTGTCCTTCAGTTCTCGAAAGGTATCATCAACCATGAAAACCTGGAGAAGCTGACAAATATCATTCTGGATATTGTCAAAGACGATCCCAAAAAATGGATAGTCTGTTTCATGCCTGCAGCATCCAAGGAGAGAACTGAGACCAGATACGGGAGATTATCGGCATATCTGGCCCAAGTGCTGCCGTGTCCAGTTACCTTGAAGGCTATATTTAATAGTGTAGACGCCGAGCCTTCACATCTGACAGACAATATAACTCACTACAGGAGCTTTGTCTATATGGTCAACGACATTTATAAAAGAAACGTCGTTGTCATCGACGATGTGATATGCTCTGGCACAACATTCCACCACGTAGGCGACAAACTGATGGAGTGCGGTGCCCTCTCAGTACATGGCGTTATGTTCGCCATATCAATACATCCAAGATTACCGGTCAAACAAAAGAAAAGGTAATGAAGATCATTGAAAATAAGTAGATTTTGTTGCGAATTTGTTGTTGTTAATCGCTCGAAGCGCCCATTTACAAAGGAAACATTGCCGCCGCGCAGGCAGCCGTAGAAGAAAATTAGTAAGTTACTGATAATGAATAAATTGGGTGTAACATGCTGAAAAATAGGTGGTTGCACCCAATTTTATTTAATAACGTTCTAAACGATTTTTTCTTAGAATTAGTAGGGATGTTGAGAAATAGTTGGTGACTTTAAAAGTGGGCTGTTGAGAGCATGTTGAGAAAAAATTATGGCTACATTCAGAATTAAAGTCCAAAAGCAAAGATCTGATGGATATTGGCCCGTTTACATCAGGGTTATCCATCAAAGAGAGAGTTTCTTTATCAAAACCGACAAGGTTGTTGATAACAGTGGTATTGTCAAGAGCACAAAAGAGGTGAAAGACCCCTTCGTGTGTAAATTCTGTAACATCAAGATTACAGAATATGTGGATATGCTCAACAAAGTGGATATATCCACATGGAACGTCAAGGATGTCGTGACCTTCCTGAAGAAAGGCACTGAAGATATATGTTTTTCGGATTATGCCCGAAAATACCACGATGAGCTATACAATACCGGCCATGAAAGAAATGCCCGGACGTATGAACTTGCTCAGCAAAATATGGAACTCTATGCCGGAACAAATAAAATCATGTTCTCTCACCTGACCTCGACATTCCTTAACGGATGGATAAAATCCCTATCAAACACCTCCAGGGCAAAGGAACAATACCCTGTCTGCATGAGACAGGTGTTCAAACAAGCCCTGTTGGAATTTAACGACTATGATACAGGACTCATCCGTATTGCGACCAATCCTTGGCTGAAGGTCAAGATTCCCAAGGCTGATACGCCAGAAAAGAGGGCTATCACCATGCAGGAATGCAGGGCTTTCTTCTCGGCGCCTCTTCCAGAGAGCGACAGAAAATATCCGCTTGCCGAACTTGGCCAGGATGTGGCAATGCTATCATTATGCCTCGCAGGCATAAATACGGTGGATATTTACTTCCTGAAGAAGAAAGACTATCATGACGGACTTATCTGTTACGAGAGAAGGAAAACCCGTGCTGCACGAGCCGATCATGCGTATTTTGAAATACGTGTTCCGTCAATCATACAGCCGATTATAGATAAATATCTCGATAAAACGGATTCTGAATACCTTTTTGTGTTCCAAAAGAGACTGTCAAGCTATGACAGCTTCAATGCCAATGTAAACATCGGCATACGACAGATCTGTATGGATGTACTCAATATACCGCGCGAGTCGGCATATAGTATATATACCTTCCGGCATACATGGGCAACAGTGGCTCAGAATAACTGTGGTGCTACTCTTGCTGAGGTAGACTTCGGACTGAACCACGCCCATAAGACCAAGCTTGCCCGAACTTACGTGAAGATTGACTTTACGCCAGCATGGGAGCTGAACGAAAAAGTCATAGAGAAGATCTTCTTTACAGAAGAGCAAACCAAAGAGCACGAGTTGAAGGTGGATCCACACTTTGGAAGATTCTCTTTCAAGCAGCTTATCAAAGGAACGCTGTATTATAGGGGAAAGGTCATGGTGACCATAGAGGATGTTGGCTTCAATAATGTCGAACAGGTCATTATTGAACTGATGAAACAGCTTCCAAAGACGGTACCTTCGCGCTCCATGGTACAGATACGTATTGAGAACAAGGATAAACAACAGACCCAGGACTACACCAGGATGGTGAGATAAGAAGAATAGCGGAACCTTACTCAGGTTTCGCTATCTCCTCCCTGAGATTGTCGCGCATATTGCGCGACATTTACTGCTGTTCTTTTTTGTTCAACTTCCAAAGGCGGTCATACTCCTCTACACCGTTGCGCTCATCTTCCCTGCCCTGACGGTAGAACATCTGAGCCATGTCAACGACTTGCTTGCTACTGAAGATGTCACGCTTCTCAAAGACGTGATATTTTCTCTCGTTGCCATGCTTCATGTTCCAATCGATGATGGCTTCAAGCCATCCACACCACAACATCGTCCTTTTGGTGTGTTCCTCGATGAAATCTCCCCAGGTCTTCTTAAATTCTTCGTCGGTGACGGAATTAGCCTGCATTTCATACAGCTTATCGCGTACATTCTCAAACTGTTCACGACTTGGCTTCAATGTACCATAGACGGCCATCATCAAGTTCTGTTCTGGCGGCAGACTCTTCTTCAATTTCTTCATAATAGAATCCTCCATAAAAATAAAATGAAACAATAATATAAAAATATTGCTGCGCTGATGGCAACAATATCGTTTTCTAAACCTAATACGAACGGTGTATAAACTTTATACCACCTTCTATTAGTATTATATCCTACTTCTTCCCCATTTTAGGCATAGAGAATGATTTTTAACTTTATTTTAACACTTTTCGTGCTAAAATATGGGTGATATGTTCCAAAATGGGCAAAATCCGTTCCAATCAGCGTTAGTGACGCTGAAAACTCTCTGCCACTTTTACTTACGCGTCGCCTGTTGTTCATCTTGCATTTATCCTTGGTTTCTTGACGACATTTCCCTTTGCATATCATCCTGAAAGGCCCGACGGAGGAGGAGCGTTTCATGCCGTCGTTCTATCAGAGCTACGAATGGAACAAACACCTGTATAATTCCATTGATGACTGTAAGGCAAGAATAAAGCCTGGTGACAGTCATCTGATAGAAAGCCACAAGAAACCAAACTACTTCTATTACGCTGTTCCAGAAAGGATGATACAGCCGGAAGAGGTTCCTGAGTATGCAGGTCTGATATACATCCTGAAGGAATATCGCTATGAACGACAAAGTTACGTCATAGTGAAAAAGGCACCTTGCCTGCATAAGCAGAAATACAAGGACGGTGAGCTTAACCTCGCTGAGAAATTCTGGTGGAACTGGCAGAGTGACCGCCGCTTGCGGCAAGAGGCCCAACGGGAACGTGACGATGCACGTAAAGCCTTGCAAGAGGAACTTGCTGAGCGTCAGCAAGAAGAAACCTACCAGTCCCTTAAATGGAAATACAAGGTGGCCAGCTCAGAGAGGAACGAATATCAGTCACTTTATTCTGCCAAATGCCGTGACCAAAATATCGACAGGATGATCATCCGCAAGCTACGCCATGAGCTGCTACAACTCAAACCAGACTTCGACTATAAAGCACTCGAAGCGGAATGTGAAAAAATCTATGGTATCAAGTAACGCAAAATCCCTTTTTTTTGTTTAATGGAAAAAATGACCTATGACAAGCTCAAAAAGCTGGAAGCTGAACACCAGCGTCACCGTCAGGCGAAAAAACGCCTGAAGGTGTACTATGGGTGGAGCAAAATTAACAAGATACAGAAACGCGAGGCTATTGCCGTCGCCTTTGAAAATGAAGAGGGTGCCGGATGGGAAAACAGTAGGTCTGGCAAGTCACTCAGAAAGACGATGACTGTCTGCTATGAACGATACCAGACAGAAAAGGAAATGTCGGATGCTGCCGCTTATAACAGGGTATTCACCGTCTATTACGTCTTTCTGGATGACAAGGCTGTAAAAGGCAGCCTAAACCGTGCCCTACAAATCAACTCAGAGAGTGACAAGAACCATGTCACCAGTTCTGAACGGAAGATTATATCTGAGGCCCTGGAAAGATCTTTCATGGCCTCACACATCGGCTACAAAGAGCCGACGCGACAACTGGAGCTGCAGTTTAAATAACCATGGAAGGGGTGATGGCTCACCATCTGTAGCATACCAGGACGATGACCGCATCAGTCTGTCACAAGACCACAAGGAAATCTGTCTTAACGTAACCAGCCTATGGACTATATCCTTATTCCGCTGCCTCACATTACACCGAGGGATGCCAGGAAACCTGCCACCTCACGGTGTTTTTCATCGGCATACGTTGTGTGCTGATGAAAAAATCATGTGGTCAACAAAACAAGGATGTACCCCATGAACGGCGCTACTAACAGATTTTCTCGATGGACTTGCACCAGGCTGACGCCTTATGGTCAACACACCTGAATATCCTACAGCATCGTCGTAAACGATGAACCTTCCACTTGACATTCTTTCATACGACATTGGAGCCTTGTTTCTCTCACAACACCAGCGTGACCTTATCGATGGCTGAACAACATACAGCATGCGTTTCTATTCTGAGGGTACTCGCTACCTGTAGACAGAGAGTTATCATGTCATCCTATTCTGAATGGCACTTGCCTATGGAAAACAAGTATTACATACACATTTCCCATTGAGGCAGACAAGGTCTGCTTCACCGGCAAGAAAGCTATTCAGGGATGAAATAACAACACTCCTTACTTTGGGTAGGGAGCACTCTCTTCTTTAAATCGGTAGATGCTGTATGTTCATCAGCACATCCGGCCACTTTTAGACTCTATTGTTCAGAAAAAGGCCTCCAGAACTATCGCCCACACCGAAGCACACGGACAGTACTCAATGAGCAACTATCCGAGGCTTCACCCAACCCTTTCTTACCCACACATTTAAGTTTTCTTCCCTACAGATTTAAACCGTTCTCATCGGAGAAGATGAGAACGGATAATGAGAACCTTGTAGTTCAAATACTTACTACCGTCGGTAGAAAGACTGGCACGAAGATGACCTTCGCAACAACCGATATCATCAATACTGAACTTCTTGAAGACGGCATGTACGCTGCCGAAATAATAG
>ODAI013272180.1_pt1 | contig 85853 bp, 79 predicted proteins | sample 1539321 | NCBI WGS metagenome assembly ODAI01 (sample SAMN02144231, study PRJEB22623) | gut metagenome | biome: sheep rumen | host: Ovis aries | place: New Zealand | reverse complement strand
GATACTAAGCCTCTGTTCGCCAAGGTCTAAGACAGGATCAGTGTCCCCGACAGTAACATCTGCGGTGTATATAACTATTACCCTAAGCTTATGTATCTGTCTGTCTTCATTATACAACCTCGATGTTACCCTCGCAACGTAATTCAGATACTTGATCTTATTCTCATCTGAGGCAGAACTCTCATAATCGATGATAGCATATGAGCCGTCAGCCAAGAGGAATAGATTGTCCATACGAAGCTCATTGGCTTCTATCGCAGGCAGATTAGTCGGCTTTGCCGATCAGAAGTCAGCCTCACAGAGCTTAATAATATCGCCGATCCTAACAGAATCAGCATCGGGCAGGTGATTAAGTATTGATAGAGAAAATGAAATCATCGGCAATATGTATATTGCCGTATATAAAGCTAAACTGATATAATATCAGGGAAATACTCGGATATGACATTTTTTCAGAAGAAAAAGGAATACTGAGGAGTATATCCGGAAGATCAATATGGCATATATGGAAGAGCATCGTGGGAACAGACAGATAAAGGGGTGAGGTAAATGAAGATGAAAAATAAATTGCTTGCTGTATCGGCAGCCGCAGGGCTTGGCCTTGCATTTCTTGTATACAGGTGTGGCTCCACACATCGCGAAGTCCGTAAGGATGCCGTGGAACTGACGGATGCGTCTGTTGGAGATATCGTTGTATTCGGCGATATCAGGTGGTATGTGATTGCCAAGACAGAGGCAGGCTGCACACTTCTGAGTGAAAAGCCCGTGATAAAGCAGGCGTTTAGAAAATCAGGATATGGTATTTTCACCGCCACATGGGAAGATTCCACTGTGCGGGTCTGGCTCAACGAGAAGTTCTACAACACCTTCACGGAAGAGGAAAAGGCGCTTATCGCCAAGACGCACAATATCAATGCAGATAGTGCCGAATACGGCACTGACGGCGGAGGCGATACGGATGATAATATCTATCTGCTAAGCGTGGATGAGGCCAATGCTCTGGATGACCGTGTGCGAAAATGCGGCAGTTGGTACGAGCTTAATTACCAGTGGTGGTGGCTCAGGTCACCGGGTGCGAACACAGACTATGTAGCATATGTCGGTAAAGGCAAGGATGGAGTGATTGATCCCCTCGGAGATATTGCGGGTAATGATTACGGTGCCGTCCGTCCGGCTCTGAATCTGCGCATCGCGGATCATACTGTCCCGACGACGATGAATAAAACTTCGGCGGAGGTGGAGGCTGAGCTTCAGGCAATATCCGATGCGAAGATCAATGATGTGGTGACCTTCGGCAGATATACATGGTATGTCACGGACAAAACGGATGGCGTCTGCACACTGCTCTGTCAGGGTCCGGTTGCGTATATGCCGTATAATGACACCAAAGCGGATATCACATGGGAAAACTGCTCTCTTCGCAGATGGCTCAATGAGGATTTCTATAACAGCAAATTCTCTGACGGTGAGAAAGCAGCGATAGTGACCACGCATAACACCTTCGTAAAAGAGGATAGACTTTATGAATCAAACTGCGGAAATGACACAGATGACAAGGTATATCTGTGTTCATATACCGAAGCATTGGCTGTCAGCGACGAAATAAGGGATTGTGGTATCGACTGGTGGGTGAGAAACCCCGGAAAGTATCAGTATTATACGATATATATCGGGTTAAGATCGCCGGATACGATTGGTAACTCTGTTGATAACTCCATGGCTGTCTGCCCTGCAATAAGAGTCAGATACTCAGGTCAGAATGGATGATGATAAGGATGCAGAGCGCCGGAATTTATGATATACTGATAAAATGAGCGAGAAAAATAAGAAAGTCAACAATAGTAAGAAAATATACGGAAGCAAGTACTTTAAGTGGGGACTTACGTCTTTTATTGTTATACTCTTAAGCTCCCTGACAGCATATCTTTTGTTCCATTTTAAGGATTTCAAGGGTGGTCTTGGTAAGATCATTCATGTATTGCTTCCCATAATAGACGGACTGGTGATCGCATATATACTGAATCCTCTTGTACGGTTCTTCGAGAGAGACTGTATGGAGAAGTGGTACGCAAGGCGCAAGATGGTCGTAAGGAATAAGGAACGCAAGCGCTTCAGGGGGATTGCCATTACGGTTACCTTCGTGATAGTTGCGCTGCTTGTATACTCCTTCTTCGGGTCTGTCCTGCCACAGCTTATCTCGTCTGCAGAGACACTTATCAATAATTTCCCGACGTATTATGACAATGTTATCAACTATATCAATTCGATACCGGACAGATATGAGATCTTCGCCAATGAGGATGTGCTGTACTATTTTGATGCGTATTCCGCAGAGCTTGAGGATTTCCTGACAGGAAGCATATTGCCTAACGTCAAGGATATGATCAGATCCTTATCAAACGGGGTTATGAGCGCTGTGGGAGCACTGCTTGATCTGATAATCGGAATAATTATTGCCATTTATCTGCTGGCTGGTAAGGAGAAGTATATAGGCCTTATTAAAAAGGTGATATACTCGATTTTCGACAGGGAGAAGGCCAATGATATAATGACCGATCTCAGATTCATAGACAAGACCTTCGGCGGATTCCTTATCGGTAAGATAATTGATTCCATAATCATAGGTATCATATGCTTTATTGGCTTAAGTATCCTTAAGGTGCCCTTTGCGGTATTAGTCAGTGTGATAGTGGGAGTGACCAATATCATACCGTTCTTCGGCCCGTATCTCGGAGCCATACCAAGCGCCTTCATCATATTGTTGGTGGACCCGAAGAAGTGTATCGTATTCCTTATATTCATACTTATCCTGCAACAAGTGGACGGCAATATAATCGGTCCTGCCATTTTAGGCAATTCGATAGGTGTATCAAGCTTCTGGATAGTCGTATCGATCACTGTGTTCGGCGGCTTCTTCGGAATTGTGGGAATGCTTGTGGGTGTCCCCTGCTTTGCCTGCGCATATGCATTCATAAGGAGGCGTGTCAATAACAGGCTTAAGAGGAAGGGAATGTCTATCGCTACCTTTGATTATGCCAAAACCTCCTATGTGGATGAAGAGAATAAGCTTGTATTTATCGGGGAGAATCCATTATCAGCGTCGGATAATCTCAATAACAGATATGTGGAATTAAATCCCTCGGCAAGACTTAAGAATGAAGGATTTAAGAAGGGGATCACGGTAAGGGCTAAGGAGATATGCATATCGGCCGCGGATGCGCTTAAGAAGCTGTGGATAAGGATAAAGGGACTTTTTAATAAGAAAGAGTGATCATATCGAGCCGTCAAAGATATCGTTGGTGTTATCGGCTATGACCTGCTCATATGCACGCAGGGCCGCTTCTTCAACGGCATCATCATACCCGACAAGAGCGGCGAAGGGGGCAAATTGCGCAGCTCTGTCCGAATCGGACATTGGCGGATGCTTATGCGATACATGGTGGGGAAGGTCTATTATGTCGTTGTATCTTTTTAACTTGGATGAAGTGTCATTCATGCTTTGTGGCCTCCGATCTGGTTGTTGCGTTCTATCATAGTGGCACCTTCCTGAAGGTCGGTGCCTTTAATAACGGCATTTTTGCCAAAGCGCTTCTTAAGCTCAAGGGTAGCCTTCTGAAGTGCTTTTTCTTTTCTGATCTTATCCTCGTCATATTCGTAAGGCGAAGAAGAAGCTTCGGGATCATCAAAAAGACTAAGCTGTTCATATGTCTCTGCGGATGCTGCCTCCTGTTCGGATATGGTATGCTCGGCGCTTATGGTGATCCGCCTTACGGTCAGGAGAGGGTCGGTGATCCTGTCATACAGAGAGACTGCGGCCTGTGTGATCAGTCTCGTGGATGCGGTAGGCATGGGGAGAGAAGCAGTACCGTGTCCGGACTTCGGGGTCATCCTGCCGTACCAGTCCTTTGTGAGCTCGCCTCTGAATTCCTTCTTGATCTGAGGATCGTTCAGTGCATCCTTGTCATAACCTACGGTCAGTACAAGCTTATCGGTTACAAGCCCTTTATCTACCAGATCAAGCGAAAGAACATCCGCCATCTCCCTGACAATAATGCGGGCCTCGTCATTGGAGTATGGACGCATAAGCACCTGACCGGAGCTTAATGAGGAAGCCTTGGGCTTATAAGCCTTGATATGTGGGATGGTACAGGATTCGTAGCCCCATGCGTGGTCAATAAGCAGTTGTGCATTAACACCGAAGAGTCTGTAGAGAAGCTCTTCATCCTCGTGTGAACAAAGCGCCACATCACCCATGGTATACATTCCGTGAGCATGAAGCTTCCGTGCCGTTCCGCTGCCCACGCGCCAGAAATCAGTAATAGGAGTGTGAGTCCACATCCTGTGCCTGTAGTTATATTCGTCAAGAACGGCTATGCGCACACCGTACTCATCGGCAGGTATGTGCTTGGCATATACATCCATTGCGATCTTGGCCAGATACAGATTGCTGCCTATGCCCGCAGTGGCGGTCACTCCGATTGTCTCATATATCTCCAATATGATCTTGCGGATAAGCGCATCCGGACTCATCCGGTATATGCTCATATATCTTGTGATATCGATGAAGACCTCATCACAGGAATATACATGGATATCCTCATGAGAAAAATACTTAAGATATATCCGGTAAATATCCGTACTGCATTGCATATATCTGCTCATTCTGGGGACAGCGGTTATGAAATCAAGCTTAAGAGAGGGATCTTCGTTAAGGCTGTTGGCATCATGGGAGCTGCCTGTGAATGTATGTTCGGGCGCGAGCTCAAGCCGCCTTGCATTGATGTGCTCGACGGTCTGCATCACTTCAAAAAGACGGGCTCTGCCGGGAATCCCGTAGGCCTTAAGTGACGGAGTGACGGCCAGACATATAGTCTTCTCGGTACGTGATGAATCAGCCACGACAAGATTGGTGCTAAGAGGGTCCAGACCACGGTCTATGCATTCTACGGATGCATAGAAGGACTTAAGGTCTATAGCGGCGTATATGTATTCGAAATTGCTATAATCGATTGCTCCGGTACTCATAGGCGATAATAATGTTCATAATAATGAATAATTAAGAATATAACGGAATAAAAGCTTTATAATAATCCTAAGTCTATTATACCAAACACAGGTTCGCTTTTCAATATGCTGTATATGGATGATATGGCAGAACAGAGACAAGATAGGATATTCCTTTATCAAATAATGCTTGACGACTGATTAAGCTTATGCTAGTATAACTGAGTGTGCCGCTTAACGAGGCTATAAGTATGCACTTTTTTATATGGTAAAGGGTGCATCGCCACAGTTAGCGAGATTGATAAGAAGGAGGTTGACCTCATGTACGCAATAATTGCAACAGGCGGTAAGCAGTACAAGGTAGAGGAAGGCGATGTCATCCGTGTCGAGAAGCTCGATGCAGAGGCAGGCAATACAGTTACCTTTGACAAGGTTGTCGCTGTTAAGGATGCCGATCTTAAGGTTGGCGCAGATGTTGCCGGTGCCAAGGTTACGGCTACTGTAATGGATCAGGGCAAGGGCAGGAAAGTCATCGTATACAAGTATAAGAGAAAGTCAGGCTATCATAAGAAGAACGGCCACAGACAGCTCTATACCGAAGTTAAGATCGACAAGATCACAGTATAATCATGACTGAGATTACGATAGTTAGGCATGATGGAGAGTATAGAGGCTTCGAATGTCACGGACATTCGGGATATGCGGATGCAGGCGAGGATATCGTGTGTGCCGCGATTTCGGTACTTACCATCAATACGATCAACAGCATAGACCATTTTCTTGATGATGAGATATCTGTTACCACAGATGAGAAAAAGGGTGATATGCAGTGTTACTTCTTAGGCGGGATATCTGAGGAAGCGAAGCTTCTGATGGACAGTCTCGTACTTGGACTTAGCAGTATCGAGAGCAGATACGGTTCGCGGTACATTAAGGTAGAAACAGAGGAGGTGTAGGACAATGCTTAATATGAACCTTCAATTCTTCGCTCATAAGAAGGGTGTCGGCTCTACTAAGAACGGTAGAGATTCCGAAGCCAAGAGACTTGGAGCCAAGAGAGCAGACGGTCAGTTCGTTAAGGCCGGCAATATATTATACAGACAGCGCGGAACTAAGATACATCCCGGCATGAATGTCGGTCGCGGCGGTGATGATACATTATATGCACTTGTTGATGGTGTTCTTAGATTCGAGAGACTCGGAAGAGATAAGAAGCAGGCTTCTGTATATCCGGTTGAGGAATAGTAAGTAAGACTTGAAGGCTCTGGACATTGGTTCAGAGCCTTCTTTTTATAGACCTGTATCGACCTTCATATCAACGATACGGTTACGGAATGAGGATGAAATGTTTGCAGACAGAGCGACTATCTATGTAAGAAGCGGTAAGGGCGGAGACGGACACGTATCCTTCAGACGCGAGAAATATGTGCCTAACGGCGGACCGGACGGCGGAGACGGCGGCAACGGCGGAAGTGTGATACTGCGTGTGGATAACGGAGTGAATACTTTGGCGGATTATCGTCATGTACGCAAGTACAAGGCAGGAGACGGAGAAGAGGGCAAGAAGAAGAACTGCCGCGGTAAAAACGGTGAGGACATAGTCCTTAAGCTGCCTATGGGAACGGTAGTCAAGGAGGCCGAGAGCGATAAGGTCATTGTGGATATGTCGGGAGACACCCTGGAATATGTACTTCTGACCGGAGGCAAGGGAGGCAACGGCAACCAGCATTATGCCACAAGCACCATGCAGGCTCCCAAGTACGCACAGCCGGGGCAGCCGGCCAAGGAACTTACGCTTAAGCTTGAACTTAAGGTCATTGCGGATGTAGGACTTGTGGGATTCCCCAATGTGGGTAAGAGTACATTTTTATCCAAGATATCCAATGCAAGACCTGAGATAGCCAATTATCATTTCACGACGATAAGCCCGCATTTGGGAGTAGTGGACCTTAAGGATGCTCAGGGCTTTGTCGTGGCGGATATACCGGGGCTTATAGAGGGAGCCGCAGACGGAGTCGGACTCGGACATGAGTTCTTAAGGCATATAGAGCGTACCAAGGTATTGATACATATAGTCGATGCCGCAGGAACGGAGGGAAGAGATCCGATAGAGGATATTAAGGCCATCAATAAGGAGCTTGCCTTATATAATTCCGAACTGCCGAAGAGACCTCAGATAATAGCTGCCAATAAGCTTGATATGATATATGAAGGTCAGGGACAGACCAAAGAAGAGGTCATTGCAAGACTTAAGGCAGAATTCGAGCCTGCGGGCTATGAAGTATATCCCATGAGCGCGCTTACGGGAGAGGGCGTTAAGGATATACTGTATAAGGTAAGACAGATGCTTGACGGGATTGATGATAAGCCCGTGGTATTTGAGCCTGAGTATATACCCGATACTGAGTTTAATCTTATTGGAGAGCCGTATACCGTTGAATATGATGAAGAAGAGGATGAGTATGTGGTTGAAGGCCCCCGCATAGAGAAGATGCTTGGCTATACCAATTTAGAGAGTGAGAAGGGTTTCGTATTCTTCCAGAAGTTCTTAAAGGACAATGAGATACTTGATAAGCTTGAAGAATTAGGCTGCAGCGAGGGTGATACCGTAAGGATGTACGGACTAAAGTTTGATTATTACAAATAAGCTGTTATCGTATATAATATATGATGACGGATGATTGCACTATACGGAGGAATACCACTGATGACAAGTAAGCAGAGGGCATATCTTAAAGGACTTGCCATGAATACAGAACCTATTTTTCAGGTGGGTAAGAGCAGTATAACACCGGAATATGTTGAAGCTGTAAGTGAGGCATTCAATACCAAGGAGCTTATTAAGCTTACAGTGCTTAAGAACTGCATGGATGATCCCAAAGAGATCGCAGAGACGCTTGCCGGAAGGACGGGGGCTGAGGTAGTGCAGGTGATAGGTAAGAAGATCGTACTTTATAAGGCTAATAAGGATAAGCCCAAGATACTGTTGCCCAGGTGAGCATTGCAGACTTTAGGGATGTTTTATAGCGGAGGGTTAATATAAGATATGAAGACAGGTAAAAAGGTCGGTATAATAGGCGGAACATTCAATCCCATTCATATGGGGCATCTGATACTTGCGGAGCATGCATGGAGTGAATATGAGCTTGATGAGATTCTTTTTGTTCCCACAGGTATATCCCACTTTAAAGATCCGGCGATCGTGCTTGATAAGAAGAAGAGGATAGCCATGACCGGCGGAGCTATAGAGGATAATCCGCATTTTGCATTATCTACCATAGAGACGGACAGACCGGGTAATTCATATACATATGAGACCTTAGAGGAACTTAAGAGAATGAATCCTGAGACTGATTATTATCTTATAGTCGGTGCAGATGCCCTGTTCCAGATGGAGGAGTGGCTGCATCCGGAGGTGATAATGAAGGATGCAAGGATACTGGTGGCGGTCAGAAAAGGGCAGAGCTATGAGGAGCTTGAGACTAAGGCTAAGGAACTTATGGAGAAGTATTCTTCAGAGATATATATCCTTAGGACTCCATATATAGACATATCCTCCACGGAAATAAGAGAGAGGATAAAGCAGGGTAAGAGTGTAAGATACATGATAGCCGACAGAACTCTTGAGTATATAGAGAAGTTCGGCTTGTATCAGTGAAGAGTAATCAAAGATACGGGAGAAGGATTTGGATAATAAGGAATTATTGCGGGCAATATATAAAAGTCTGGATGAGCACAAGGCCAATAACATTAAGATACTTGACATATCTGCCATATCAATAATGGCTGACAGCTTCGTGATCGCTTCTGCGGGCAACATCAATCATGTGCATGCGCTGTGTGATTATCTTGAAGAGGATATGCGCAGGGCAGGGGTGCATTATGATCATATAGAAGGATACGATACCGCTAACTGGGTACTTATGGATTATGGAGATATCATTGTGCATATTTTCGATGATACCAGCAGAGAATTCTATGATCTGGAGCATATATGGAGAGACGGTAAGGTCGTGGAGCCTGCGGCTGTAATTGAATAGTAAGGTCCGGTAGTCAGATGGATAAAAAGGAAATATACGGGGAATTAAAGGATAAGCTTGATAATAAGAGATATGAGCATACTCTGGGTGTGGCTCATACTGCCGCATGTATTGCCATGAGTCAGGGAATTGATACATGGAAGCCCTTCATGGCAGGACTATTGCATGATTGTGCGAAGTGGATGTCTGATAAAGAATATCTTGCTTACTGCAAAAAACATGACATTAATGTCAGTGACGTAGAGAAGGCCAATCCGCCGCTTCTGCATGCCAAGGTTGGAGCACACATGGCAAAGGAGACATACGGGGTCAACGATGAAGAGATACTTTCTGCCATAAGGTGGCATACGACAGGTCATCCCGGTATGACACTTATGGAAGAGATCATATTCATATCAGATTATATCGAGCCTAACCGAACCCATGATCCGGAGCTTTCTGTGATACGCAGGGAGGCTTTTGACGATATACATAAGGCGACATATCATATATATTCCAACACGATGAAGCATCTTAAAAGCTCTGCCAAGACTCTTGACCCCATGACGGAAGAAGCATACAGATACTATGAGAGATACAGGTAAGACATGTATGGTATGATAGCAGTACAGAGGGTATAAAAATGTATTGAAAGGAGAACGGGTATGAAGAAACTGGGATTTGGGTTAATGCGTCTTCCGCAACTTGAAGACGGAAGCGTGGATGTGGAGCTTACAAAGAGGATGGTCGATGAGTATCTTAAAAGGGGATTTACATACTTTGATACTGCATGGATGTATTGTAACGGTACAAGCGAAAATGTTGTGAAGGAAGCTATCATGGAGAGATATCCAAGGGATGCCTTCACTCTTACCACGAAGCTGCCTGCCTATATGCTTAAGACAGAGGCAGACAGGGATAAGATATTCAATGAACAGAGAAGGAAGACAGGTGCTGAGTTTTTTGATTATTATCTTCTGCATGATGTGAATTCTGGAACTCTTAAGACCTTTGATAAGCTTAACTGCTTTGACTGGATCAGGGAGAAGAAGGAACAGGGTCTCATTAAGACCATGGGGTTCTCATATCATGACGGCCCCGAGCTGCTTGATGAGATACTTACGAAGCATCCCGATATGGAGATAGTACAGCTGCAGATCAATTATCTTGACTGGGAATCATCAAGCGTACAGTCACGCAAGTGCTATGAGGTAGCCAGAAAGCATGGCAAGAGAGTGCTTATCATGGAGCCGGTCAAGGGAGGAACCTTAGCCAATGTGCCTGCTTCGGTAGAAGAGATGTTCAAAGCGCATGATCCATCCATGAGTGTAGCTTCATGGGCTGTAAGATTCGCTGCCGGACTTGACGGAGTCATGATGGTATTAAGCGGTATGAGCAATATGGAGCAGATGCTTGATAACTTAAGCTATATGGAGGATTATAAGCCTCTGACCGAAGATGAGATTAATATGGTACATGTCGCTGCCGATATGATCAACGGCAATATAACGGTTCCGTGTACCGGCTGTGAATATTGTATAGTCAACTGCCCGATGAATATCAATATACCGAAGTGCTTTGCGCTGTATAATGCCGACAAGCGTGAGAGCGCGGGCAGAGATTGGACAGCGCAGGTGGGGTATTATAATACCATGTTAAATACAAGCGGTAATCCTGCGGATTGTGTCAAGTGCGGAGCGTGTGAGGCCATGTGTCCTCAACATCTGCATATAAGGGATTATCTGGAGGATGTGGCGGCACATTTTGCCGGTAGAGACTGATAATTAAATATAGTCATAACAAGCCTGTGGCGTATATCACGGGCTTGTGTTATTATTAAGGGAAGGAAGTTAAGCAAGGCGTCGCGGCGCATAAGCATAAGGGGTACTTATGATACGGCATGGTAGATTAGTGTGAAAAATCGGCATGGTGGATTAATATGGGAATACTTTACGATGCAAGAAAGGTCAAAGTGCTTGGATTCTTGCAGGATATATGTGAATATGCAGGACTGTCCGTGGAATGGTGTGATAAGCTGTGGGGTATGATGCTTGAAAAAAGCGAGTTATATGATGAATTCGTATATTATGTGGAGCACCATACCTTTAGGGATGAACTTAAGGTTAAGGGATATGCTCTGTCAGACATCTATGTGTGGCAGATGGATAAGTATAATCTCATACGGGAGATAGGCAAGAATCCCGTAACCTGTAATAAAGAGACGATGGTCATGAATGCCTTCATGGTCTTGGGCGAGATGCTCGACGATCCCGATACATATGTTAAGAGGATCGAGAGCGGCCGCGGCAATGATATCATTCCGTGAGGATATATGAATAAAAATGTACTGATTTGGTAATTCGGAGGAAATATAAATGAGCGGTGAAATTTTTACAATAATATATCTGTGCATAATGTTCTATGTGATACTAAGGATCGTCAGCTCCGTGAAGAAAAACGGCAAATCAGCTTTGATCACTGACAAAACGTACAGATCTCCGGCCTATAATGCAGTAATGGAAGCCATAAACAGGGATAGCGGTGCGAATGAGGCAAGTGTAAGTAACAGTTCTGTGCGTGTTGATCGTCCGCCGGTGACATCCGAGCCTGCATCCGCAAGCCGCATAAATGATAATAAGGCTTTTGAGGATTCATATAAGCCAAGAACTGACAGGACATCAGGTAATATGAATAAAGAAGCGCCTGTAAGCAGACTGATGGATGACAGAGAGCATGACTGGCTTGCAAGACAACTTGCCGAAGAGCGTATTGCCAAGAAGCGTATGAGTGATATGTTCGAATTAAGGAAGGAGCATGCCGCTAATTGTGATGCACATAATCTTAAGGCAGAGCATATGAATAACTGTGATGCGGAAGGAACGGTGGATGCTGCAAGCGGAAGGCAATCTCTGCATAGTACTATTGACCTATAAATTTGTTTTTGATATATTATAAATATGAGCAGCAACATGATTAATTACTATGAGAACTATACACCTGTGGGCGACGTGCTGACGTTGGCGGCATGTTTTGTTTTTGTTGTGTTGATCAAATCTGCTTATATCAACAGGACTAAGAATTTCTTATATCTGAGATTGATAATTTTCCTTGTCTTCGGCTCTGCGACATCTGATATGTGCTATCATATCGCAATGAGACATGTGGGTGTGATTCCCAATATATTGATATATATTCCGAGGATATTGTTCCATCTCGGACTCTTTGCGAATCTTTTGCTGTATGTATTCTATATGAAGGAGCCTCTGCATCTGGAGGCTAAGAGCGATAAGCGATATGCACTCATAGCTGTGGTTGGATATATATTTTTTGCTCTTCTTGAAATCCTTGGCACAATAACGAAAAAAGGCTTCTATATAGATGAGAATTACGCGATACATACCGGTATTCCGATATTTCCTTTTGGATATGTATTCTATCTGGGATTGATCATATATATGATATCGGTATACCGTAACAGGGTATTCAAGCAGGTTGTAAGAGCGATAGCTTTAACTATCGGGATTTCCATGCTGATTATCATTTTACAGCAGCGACACGGGCAGTCGTCCTTCACCGTAAGTACATTCGTGCTTCCGATATTCGCTGTATTATACATGCTGCATTCCAATCCGTATGATATAGAAAGCGGAGCGCTCGGAAGAGGGGCATTCGATGATTATATACGAAGCAGTCATGAGAAGAAGCATAAGCTTCTTATTATGAGCCTGTTCATGCCGGAATTTGATGGAGGCAATCGCAACTATCCTTCGAATATACTGAGTACGGTGAGATATTTTACGGTTCATTTCTTCAAAAGAGCGACTCTTTTCCAGATATCCGGCGGTCATCTGATGCTTATAGCGGATATAAAGAAGAATCCTGATTACAATGAGGCGGCTAAGAAGATGGTGGCTGAGTTTAATAAGGTCTATCCCATATATCGCAGGGATTATAAGATAGTCTCGCTCATGTCGGATGATGTATTAAGTGAGAATAAGGGATATATAGAGTTCATTCACTTCATACATTCCATCATGCCGCAGAACAGTGTATATGTAGCGGAAGAGAAGGACCTAAAGAGCTTCTACGATTACAAATACATAATGCAGGAGCTTAAGGATATCAGGGAGAAAAAGGACTTAAACGATCCGAGAGTAGAGGTCTATTGCCAGCCGGTATTCAATATCAAGAGAGGTGTATATGATACGGCGGAGGCTCTGATGAGACTTAATCTGCCGGAGCTTGGCATGGTATTTCCGGACAGATTCATTCCCATAGCTGAGAAGAACGGTGCTATTACGATCTTAACCCAGATAATACTTAATAAGACCTGCCGACAGATAAGCACCATGTTAAGACAGGGCTACAGTGTGCGCAGGATATCGGTTAATTTCTCCATATTCGATGTCAGGGAGCATGATTTCTGCAGCATGGTAGAGAAGATAATCCGGGATAACGGTATCGGATATGAGAAGGTAGCGATAGAGATAACCGAGTCGCAGAACGAAGCGGATTTTGAGGTGATCAAGAAAAGGGTCGAAGAGCTTAAGGACAGTGGAATCAAATTCTATCTGGATGATTTCGGTACAGGATACAGTAATTTCGAGCGTATCATGGAGCTTCCTTTTGATATAATCAAATTCGACAGATCACTTGTGATCGCTTCCGGAACGGATGATAAGATTAAAGAAATGGTATCTCATCTTGCCAAGATGTTCAGTGAGATGGATTATGCCGTACTGTATGAAGGCATAGAAGATGAGGCTGATGAAAGCAGATGTAAGGATATGAGCGCCAAGTATCTGCAGGGATATAAGTATTCCAAGCCCATACCCATCAAGAAGCTTACGGAGTACTTCGAGAAGACGGCGGCAGTATGACATGAGATTACAATGTAATAATACACATATGTATTGAGGGGTGTAACGGATACGTTTTACTGAAGCGTATCCGTTACATATTATTGTATAATAATGTGCTATAATGTATACAATAATCATATTGGGAGAGTAATATAAGTAATGAAGAAAAGACTTAGGATCACATTCAATTCACCTGTTGTGCTGTCATTCGCAGCGGCAAGTCTGATAGTGCTCATACTTAATTATCTGACCGTGGGCTATAGCAATAAGCTGTTATTCATGACATGGCATTCGACGCTTCGTTCGCCGCTTACATATATAAGATTCTTCACCCATGTCCTGGGGCATTCCGGATTTGAGCATTATATCGGGAATATGTCGTATATACTTCTGCTAGGACCTATGCTTGAGGAAAAATACGGCTCTCAGGTGATCGGCGGGATAATCCTTATCACAGGCTTTATAACGGGAATCTTAAACTATATATTTTTCCCCAATACGGCGCTGTGCGGAGCAAGCGGTATAGTGTTCGCATTCATACTGATGACTTCCTTCACAAGCTTCAAGCAGGGCGAAATCCCGCTTTCGTTCATACTCGTAGCTGTGATATTCATCGGAGCACAGGTGGCAGAGGGAATATTCGTAAGGGACAATATCTCGAATACATCACATATCTTAGGCGGTGTGATCGGTGCTGTTATCGGATATAATCTTAATATAAGGACAAGGTAGACAGGAGGACATAATGCAGGGAGTGAAACAATCGGAGCTATCAAGGGAATCACTGGTGATGGCTCTGTCCGAGAAAATGGGCAAGAAGGAGAATGATGAACCGGAGCTTGCCAAGATAGATTCATCTACAGGAACGTACTTTAATGCGACGATCAATGATGTACCGGCGGAGGTGATATCCGAAGCTATCGAGTACTTCAATGCCGATGCGATATCATTAAGGACCAAGGCTGAGGCAAGCATGAATACGGCAAGCATTAATATGCTTAATAAGAAAGCGACATTCTCAAGGCTCGCCGCGCAGGCGCTTGAGATATACAGTAAAGAGCATATGACCGAGCAGTAAGGATGATTCATATGTCTTTAGCGGACAAACATAAAATTGTTGACAGAATTATACGATAGTATTACTATTATTTACAGGTGTAGATTACCTGTTATTTTAGTGCACAAGAATTTCGGGGACATAAGATGCGGGGAGTCGGCAAAGAAGCAATCATTATAGCACAAAAGCATAAAGAACTTGCACAGATAGCATACCGGCTGTTCAGCGAGAAGGGCATCGATAACGTATCCCTTCAGGAGATAGCAGATAACAGTAACTATGGTATAGCCACTATTTACAGATACTTTACCAATAAGCAGACACTTGTAGTGGCAGCGGCAGCCTGTAAATGGGAAGAATACCTCGATGAAAATCAAAAGCGAAGGGATGCATCAGATTTTGATGGAATGACGGCAGCCGATATCTTTGATTTTTACCTTGATTCGTTCATAGACCTGTACAGGAATCACAGGGATCTGCTTCGGTTCAACCAGCATTTTAATGTGTATATCCAAAAGGAGAACACTGATCAGAAGACTCTTGAACCTTACCGGAAGGTGATAGAAGGTCTGAAGGACAGATTCGGCATCATGTATCAAAAGGGCATGAGCGATCATACGATAAAGACCGATGTCCCGGAAGAGGAGATGTTCTCGGTAACGCTCCATCTGATGCTGGCGGCGGTAACTAGATATGCGGTCGGACTTGCATATATGCCGGAAGGCTTTGATGCGATAAGCGAATTAACATTTTTAAAAGAAATGCTTCATGATAGATATTGTACAAGGGAAAGTTAGGGAGGACTTTACATGAGAAGAACAAAGAACATATCAAAAAGAATAGCAACAGCGATACTTGCCGCAGCGCTTACGATGACATCCGCATCAGCGACCGTCCTGTTAAATCCTACGGTGGCGTATGCCGAGACCTTGCCCGATAATAACGATACATCGGGAACTGTTGATGTCTCCGCAGGAGACAGCATGGTAAATAATTATGGGATTATCGATGAAGTCGAAAACGCAGCGCAAGGCGAAGACGGCAGTTCCGGATATGTTTTAAATAATTACGGCACCATCACGACCAATAACGGAGAGGTAAGTAATAATAGGACATATGATTATAGCCGCAAAGGAAAGATTGTAACAAATAATGGTATTGTTGCGGTTAATGATACAGGACTGACGAATAATGGCGAAGATGACGGCAACGGTATCCGAACCAACAATGGAACAGTCAATACAAATTATGGGTATATTGACGATAATCAGGGAGCCGTCCATACAAATAGAGGTTATATCAATAAGAATGCAGGCAATGATCCGACAACAACCATCTATGACAGCTATATATCAAAAGGCGTTCATGAAAATAATGGAACAATAAATGATAATACCGGCTTGGTGGAGATAAATTACAGTAGTGGCACGATCACTAATAACAGCGGCACGGTCACAACCAACAAGGGTACCGTTAATTCTACATCCGGAGACGGTGCCGGTATCATCATAAACAAAGGTACGGCAAATGATGTCAAATCCGGCGGTATTGTCGTATTAAATACAGGCACAGTCGAACTGACCGGCGGCGGTACAGTGACAGATAACTTTGGAAGCGTATCTTCTTCAGGAAGTGATAATGCGGTAGAAAACCAGTACGCAGGTAGTATTACCGGTGTAGTATCTGTTACAAATTATTACGGCGGAAACTTAAACGGCGATGTTTCTGTTATAAACAACTTCTCCGATCAGGATATAACAGCGACCAATCAGTACCGCTCCGTAAGCTTTGTAGCTTCCGAGCACAGCAGTGCTTCCTACGGGAATGATTTTACCGAAAGGACACCGATGAACAGTGATGGTACGACAGGCGTAACAAAATACTATGTAAATGTAACTGAAGGCCAGAATGGAACGGGAACCATTACGATAGTGGCTGATTCTAATTACACTCTGGAAGGCGCTGATGTAGACAACGGACAGCTCGAAGGCTATGCTTTCACGTATTCACTGAAAAAGCAAACCAACGGCTCATATAAGCTGACGATAAATGCATGGAACGGCAACAGCCTCGAATTATCACAGGGAATGTTCAATCTTGTGGTTAAAGCAATAGAGCAGGCAAACGATCCTGTAAATCCTCCGTCACCTTCGCCGTCGCCGAATCCAAGCCCTTCGCCGGAGCCGAGCACGGAACCCGATTCGAATACTGCGCTTTTAACAGGATTTGTTAATCCCTTCGGAACAATCGGTCTTTATAATACAACGGATCAGACTGCAATGAAGGAGGTTGCGGCATATGAAGCTGCAATAATAGCAGAAATAAATGCCTTGCCTGCAAGCGGTGGGGTAGTAAGCGTACCGAATCTTGCACAGACAGGGCTTTCCGCATCGGTTGTTGAAGCACTATTTGCGAAGAATGATGCACCTATCACACTTACATATACCGTGGATGGAATAACATATATGCTTGTCATCCCCGCAGGCTTTAACCTTCTGACATTGCTGAATGCCTACGGCGGAATCGATTTTGCAAAGCTTATTGCGGTATTCGGAGCAAGTATCGTAGTAGGGTAATCGAAAAAGCAGCATTCAGATTATAGATATTATACTCACCAAGAGGTAGATAACTATTCGTTAAACTGTTCTTTTGCGAATAGTTGGATATCTATCCCGATACTACTCTCAAGACGATTTTTTGAAATAATCTTAGAGATTTATCGCTTTGCAAGCTCATCGGTCACTTCGTCCCAGCTTATTCCTCTTTCTGCCATAAGAACCATTATATGGTATAAAAGGTCGCTTATTTCATAGATGACTTCATTGGGATTCGGATTCTTGGCCGCAATGACGATCTCCGTGGATTCCTCGCCGACCTTTTTGAGTATCTTATCAAGTCCCTTATCAAACAGATAATTGGTATATGAGCCTTCCTTGGGGTTGACCTTCCTGTCAAGGATCACATCCATTACCTGATTGAATACAGATAAGGGATTGGCTCTGCGTGCAGTCTCCTTCTCATATATATTGGTATAGAAGCATGTACGGTTGCCTGTATGGCAGGCTGCACCGATCTGTTCGACTTTGGCAAGTAATGTGTCCTTATCACAATCCACATACATTGACTTAAGATACTGGTAATGTCCGCTTTCTTCGCCCTTAAGCCACAGTTTGCCGCGACTTCTGCTGTAATATGTCATATTGCCGGTAGAAAGTGTCTTATTATAGGCCTCTTCATTCATATAAGCGACCATAAGTACCTCGTCCGTCTTATAGTCCTGTACAACTACAGGAACAAGACCGTCAGAGTCGCTTATTTTCTTAAGCTCAGACCAGCTTATCTTATTATCCGAAGCTTCAGCGGCATCCTTGTATAAGCCCTTATCCTTAAGCTTATTCTTGATAAGCATGATATTATCAAGGTCATGACCTATGCAGTCTCCGCTTATTCCGCATAGATTATCGGCTTTACAGAGCTTAACAAGCTTTTTGAGATTCTCCTCCGGCATACCGTTATTATCAACGGCGTCATCATCGGGAACCATGGTGATCAGGGGCAGCTTCGTGCTCTTACATGCATCTTCGGTACTTGTATACGTCATGAATAAGATCTCTGATACATACTCTTCCATCGTATCCTTATTCTCATTAAGCTCTACGAGGTTAGCCACGGATGCAATGAGTTTATCCTTTCCGAAGCGCTTGGATACCTCCTCTGTCAGCTCTATATTGCCGTCCTTGCTGTAATTAAGCGCAGCCTTGCTGCAGCCGGCATATAATATCTTCTTGATATCCTCTGCTCTCTTAACATTGCCGGCTCCGTATACGGGGATACTAACACTGTCACATATGCTCTTAAGCGTATCTATTGCCTCGTCATGTTCGGTGTCGTTGTCTGACAGGTCCATGATCATAAGCGCATCTGCACCCTTGGATTCACATTCTTTGGCCAGTGCTACAGGATCGGTACTTAATACTCTCGTATCGTTGTAGGATCTTATGGCTATTTTATTATACAGATAGATGCATGGTATAAGTCTTTTATTCATTATCAATTCCTTCTCAGTGTTATTGTATAAGATTCTTTTATAAGGTTCCCTTTGTACTCTGAACTCCCTTTATCCTCGAATCTGTTGTGGTGGCTTCATCCAATGCCTTGGCAAAAGCCTTGAACATGGCCTCTGCAATGTGATGCCCGTTCTCTCCCGATAAAACCTTAATATGTATGTTCATCATGGCGCTGTATGATACAGCCTGGAAGAATTCCTTGATAAGCTCTGTATCCAGCTCACCGATCATGGGTGTCTTGAAGGAATAATCAAAGCCCAGATAAGGTCTTCCGCATATATCTATGGCACAGAGCACAAGAGCATCATCCATGGGAAGAATAAAGCTACCAAAGCGTCTGATACCCGACTTATCTCCCAATGCCTGCTTGATAGCCTGTCCAAGTACTATTCCGGTATCCTCTACGGTATGATGACCGTCAACCTCAATATCACCGCCGCACTTGCAGTTCATATCGAATAAGCCGTGCTTGGTGAAGGCTTCGAGCATGTGATTGAAAAAGCCTATCCCTGTATCCACGGACGCATTACCCTCTCCGTCGATATTAAGCTCTAAGGAAATCTGTGTCTCCCTGGTATCTCTTGTTATATTCGCCATTCTTTCCATAGTTGTAACTAACCTCCGTAAATTGTATAGATGTATATTTTATTCGAATCTTACCTTTATTGAATTGGCGTGTGCCGTAAGCTTCTCCTGCTTTGCAAAGTATTCTATCTTATCATGTACCGCCTCAAGCCCTGATTTGGAATAAGCTATTATGCTGGTCTTTTTCATGAACTCATCCACGTTAAGAGGCGAGAAGAATCTGGCCGTACCGTTAGTGGGTAGTATGTGATTCGGGCCTGCGAAGTAGTCTCCAAGCGATTCACTTGAATAAGGTCCTATGAATATCGCACCGGCATTACGAATCCTGGTCATTACCTCGTAGGGCTCCTTAGTCTGTATCTCAAGGTGCTCGGATGCAATATCATTGGCAGCCTCTATAAGATCGTCAAGGCTGTCGCCTACAAGGATATATCCGTAATTATCAAGTGACTTCTCTATGATATCTCTTCTCTCAAGCTTTACAAGGAAGTCATCGATCTCCTCAGATACCTTTTTGGCGAATTCCTCACTGTCAGTAAGAAGTATTGCGCTCGCGAGCTCATCATGCTCTGCCTGACTTAACAGATCGGCAGCTACAAATCTTGGATTCGCGCTTTCATCCGCTATAACGAGTATCTCGCTGGGACCTGCTATTGAATCTATGCCTACGGCACCGAAGCATGCTTTTTTGGCAAGTGCAACGAATATATTGCCGGGGCCGGTGATCTTGCACACTCTCTTAACAGTATCCGTACCATATGCCATTGCTGCTACAGCCTGTGCTCCGCCCACCTTGATTATCTCATCCGCACCTGCGATATCGGCGGCAACCAAAGTGATGGGATGAACCTTATCGGTGCCCTTCATTGCGGGAGTGGCAAGAACTATACGGGGAACTCCGGCTACCTTGGCGGGTATGATATTCATCAGCACGCTTGAAGGATAATATGCCTTGCCTCCGGGTGCATAACAGCCTACACTGTCTATAGCGCTTATACGCTGTCCTAAGATACTGCCGTCAGGCTTGGTGGTTATCCAGCTTTCTCTTAACTGCTTAAGGTGAAAATCCCTTATATTATCGGCAGCGGCCTTAAGTACTTCAATGAACCTGTCATCAGTCTGCTTATAAGCCTCGTCTATCTCCTCTCTTGTAACCTTAAGCTTATCCGTTGTTGCGTTCCAGCCGTCGAATTTGGTCGTATATTCAAGTACTGCCGCATCTCCGCGTTCTCTTACGGCCTCTGTAATCTCTTTTACAATCGCTTCATATTCCGTATATTGTCCGGGACTTCTCTTAAGCAGATCATTAAGTATGTCCGATTTTGTTTCATCACTTAAGTGTAGTATTCGCATGGTGTCTTATTCTCCTCATCCTTACATTATATATCAATATTATCTGATTACACTTTACTCTTCAAGAGCCTTGATATTATGTATAAGCTTACGTATCCTTCCTGCCTTGAGCTGCATGCTGACCTGATTGACTATCATACGGGCAGACAGAGGGACTATCTCCTCTAAGATCTCAAGTCCGTTCTCACGAAGAGTCGAACCGGTCTCAACTATATCTACTATCACATCGCCCAATCCTACTATGGGGCCTAACTCAACTGAGCCGTTAAGCTTGATCAGCTCCACGGTCTGATGCTTTTTATTATAGAAATAATCCTTGGCGATCACCGGATACTTGGTGCACACACGTATCTTCTCGTGATGCTTGAGAAGCTCTCCTGCCTCCTTGGGACCGCATACACACATACGGCATTTACCGAAGCCCAGATCAAGCACCTCATATACTCTTCTGTCCTCTTCTATTATGGTATCCTTGCCTACGACACCTATATCCGCCACACCGTTTTCCACATAGGTAGGTACATCAGGCCCCTTGGCCAAGAAGAAGCGGAGCTTAAGCTCATCATTGACAAAGATAAGCTTCCTTGTATCCTTATCCTTGACCTCCTCGCAGGATATGCCGATCTTCTCAAGCAGGTCAAGGGTCTTGTCCGCAAGCCTTCCTTTGGCCAGGGCAAAGGTAAGGTATTCATCTCTTTCTATAGATTCGGGAGCATTCACAGCCTGCAGCAGATCGTCGATGACTATAACAAAGCCTATGGCTGGTGCATCCTTGCCGAATTCCTTAAGCAGATTATCGTATCTTCCGCCCTTGGCTACACAGTCGCCGACACCGGGCATATATACCTTGAAGACCATACCCGTATAATAGGTGTATTTGTTAAGCATACTAAGGTCATAGGATAAGCAGTCCTCCAATCCGCTTCCGGCCAAAGCGTTATGTATGATACGAAGTCTGTCTATGGCTGCCTTCGATCTGGGATTATCGGTAAGTCCGGCAGCCTTATCCAATACCTCAACATCTCCTATAAGATCCTCAAGCCTTAAGATATTGTCTATGGTATCCTGAGGGATGGGCTTGCCATCTATCATACAGCTTCTAAGATACTGGCCTGCCGCCACGAAGTTCTTGTTGGTGACATATGCTCTTAGTGTGATCTCAATATCAGACGGGATGGAGTATTCTTCACACAATCCCTTGAAATACTCGATATCGGATATTACAACCTTGACAGGCTTGTCACTGACAGACCTTAATGCTTCCGTTGCCAGTCTTATAACCTCCACATCCGAGGTGATCGAGTTGTCGCCAATTACATCCACACCCATCTGTGTGGTCTCACGAAGCTTGCCCCGAAGCTCATCCGTCTGTGAGAAGGTATTGCCCTTGTATGTGAACTTAAGCACCCCCCTGGCTTCCATAAAATATTTGGCAGCACATCTGGCGATTGAAGGGGTGAAATCGGAACGAAGCACCACAGTCTCTCCGTCCCTGTCCGTGAAGCGGTAGAGATCCTTACTCGGAGTTGTCCCGATATTGGAATCAAAAAGATTAAAATACTCAAAGGTCGGAGTCTGGATATCCGAATATCCGGCGCGGGAGAATACTTCGTGTATTGTGTCCTCGATACGAAGCTTCTTGACATATTCTCCGTTATATATATCTCTTACACCTTCCGGTGTATGTAAAAGGTCGTTCATTGATTGCCTCCGTTTCATATTCGCTTTAGCGTGGTAACGTGATAATTCGCTATCACGATAAATTATATTAGATAATCCATATTCTGTCAACAGCCACTTCGTTCATCGATATCCCTCTGTATATAATTAAGATAAGGGATTATGGGCCCGTTGACATCTTCTATGAAAAAATTCGCATCAAGCTCATCTAAGGTAAAGCTTTTGCGTCCTCCTTCAGAAGCTCTCTTTATAAATGAAGATAATTCGGATAATCTGAGATAATAGAATCTGTCGCATCCAGTAAAATGTATCAGGAAAAAGGCTATGCCCTCCTGCCTCTCGAATTCCTCCATGAACCTCACCTGATGATCGTGTATATTCTGAAGCGCAAAACGATCGGTAGCACATTCCTTGGCGTCAAAGCATACGGCAAGCCCCTGTACCACTCCGATATAATCCACAGTACTTTTCTTATCAAAATAAGCAAGCTTTATCTGCTTGGTCTTATGATCCATATCTATGGGGGTTATGGGCGTGGGGATCTTCTGGATTAAAGCAAGATGCTCTTCATTATATATCTCGTTGGTGCGATTGATCATCTCTTCAAGCACAGAGCCGCGTAAGCCCCTGCTTTTCCATGTAGCCATAATTATGTCCTTTCATCCGAGGTCCGATAAAGCAAAAGGTATATCAGTGGTGTAGCACAACGAATCAAGCGAAAGCATCGCGGCAACAGTTTCATCGAATTCTATCTTATAAGCATGTAAAAGCTGACGGTGGATATTAAGCCTGTTATCCCTTGTATTGTCACCGTATTTCGGGTCGCCGATAATGGGATGACCAAGGGCTGCAAGATGGGCTCTGATCTGGTGTGTCCTTCCGGTTATCAGCTCAATATCAAGTGCACTCAGCTTATCTGAGCCAAGAGCCCTTGTATCCATAAGCGTGATACCTGTCTTAATGATATCATATCCTTTAGCGGAAGCACCTGAAGGGAGTGAGTCAAGTATGCTGACCGTATTGGTCAACGAATCCTTCTTAAGATAGGCAGTAAGAGCCTTGTTGCCGCCCGTATACTCTCCCCATACCAGTGCACGATATAGCTTATGCAGTGTCCTTTCCTTCAAGGCTTTCGAGATAACACCGGCGGCCTTAAGGGATTTGCTCCCAAGGACTATTCCGGATGTGTTGCGGTCGAGACGATTAAGCACGGAAGGCTTAAAATGAAGCAGGGAAGCCTTATCTATCGCACCTGTATCTATAAGATAACCCAGCATATATTCATTAAGAGATATATCATCCGGCTTAGAGCGCTGTGTAAGCATACCGGCTGGCTTATTCATTATGATTATATGGTCATTCTCATATACGGGTGTAAAAGGCAGGGTAAGATTGCGGTATGCAGCGAGAGCCTCCTCATATATACCGGCTGTATTGGTCTTAACGGTATCCTTATGTACGCCGGCAACCGTAGCTTCACCGTTATTGAAGGAATTGAAGGTGTCCTCCGCGAGATAGAATGTAACCTCATCTCCGGTTGATACTGTCTCGCTTCCCTTTATCTTCTTACCGTTTAATGTGATATTCTTATTACGGAATTGCTTATACATAAGTCCTGTCGGCATTCCGGGCAGGAGCCGTCTGACGTATTTATCTATTCTGCTGTTATCATTGTTGGTATCGACTGTTCTCTTGATCATTATTCCTGTACAGGGCTGTCATTCTATATATTCTATCCGGTCACTATCTTTTTCTTTGGAAGCCACTTCTTAAGTATCATATCAAGCTCAGACTGTTCGATGGGCTTGGATATGAAATCATCCATACCCTCATTTAAGAGAGAATCCTTGGCCTCTTCTACAGCATTGGCAGTAAATGCGATGATAGGAACATCATTATACTTGGGATATGTCTGCCTTATAAGTCTAGTGGCTTCGACTCCATCCATCTGCGGCATCATATGGTCCATAAAGATGAGGTCGAACTGTTCACGACCGGCAGCTTCTATTGCCTCATATCCGCTCTGTACACAGACACACTCCATATCATATTCACCAAGCAAGCCCTGTGCGATTATAAGGTTGACGGCATTATCATCAACCACAAGGACTCTGGCATCGGGAGCCTTGAAGGTAATGTTGAAGGAATATGATGACCCGTCAGAGCTGTTATTATCTCCAGCTTCATCGCTAAGTGAAGGGGCGTGTGGTATACCCTGTGGAATGCTTATGGTGAACGTAGTTCCTTCGCCAAAGCTGCTCACAACATCGATCTGTCCGTTCATCATCTCTGCAAGCCTCTTGGTTATTGCAAGTCCGAGACCTGTACCGGCAATCTCCCTGTTGCGGGTGCTGTCGACCTGGGAGAATGACTCGAATATCCTGTTAATGTCATCCTCCTTGATACCGATACCGGTATCTGACACACTGATCTTAAGGTTAAGACCTTCCTCATCTTTATCGGTGCAATCTACATATACGGATATTGACCCTTCCTTGGTGAATTTGACCGAATTAGACAACAGATTGATGAGCATCTGCCTGATCCTCAGACTGTCACCCGTAAGGTAAGCGGGAACCTCAGATGATATATCGGTTATAAGCTTAATGTCACGCTCTCCGAGATTAGCCTTGGTAATGTTAATAACATCACTTATAAGGTCACTTATGGCATAATCGGATGGAATGATATCCATTGCCCCCGATTCTATCTTGGAAAAATCAAGGATATCATTGATGACATATATAAGTGCTCTGCCGGCAGACAGGATATGCTCGGTATACTCTCTTACCTTATCGGGTATATCCTCCTTAAGTATAAGGTCAGACATACCGACAACGGCATTCATGGGGGTCCTTATCTCATGGCTCATATTGGCAAGGAAGTCCGACTTAAGCCTCGATGCCTTCATAAGCTCATATTCATGATCCTTAAGCTTATTGATCATTCCTGCGGTATTATCAGCCAACGCACCTATCTCATTATCATCGAAGGCAAATTCCTTTATATCCTCGGCAACCATGCGCGAGCCGCTGTTTTTGAATTCATCTATCTTATCCGAAAGGAATTCGATCTTTTTAATATACTTTATATTGATGAACAGAAGCATGAGGCTTGTTATGACGATCATGACCGCCGCAAGGATGAGGCAAAGCCTTATGGCACTTGCGAAGATCTTCTTGTTCACATCTGCCACCGATATCTCGGCAGCCACAAGTCCAAGCTTCTTACCGTTCACAATAAGCGGAACATAACTTGAATATGTATGCCCCCATGCGTTGTTCCATTCAAGTATCTCATCATCATATTTGATGCCCGTCTCCCATGTACGCCACAGAAGCTCATAGGTATCGGGATCATTATAATAGGTGTCTCCCATATACAGATAACCCGGATGCTCCTTATCGGGGATACGTTCTCCGTCTATCATATATACGACATTATGCGTCTTGTCATCGGGAACAAGAAAGTAGGTATAGGGAAGGTTGAAGGATATCCTTGCCTGCTCGAAGGTAAGCAGCCAGTACTCGTGATAATAGGTATAGAATAAGAGCTTAAGCTCATCGGTCATATCCTGAGGTCTTATATCGATCATAAAAGCCTTGTCGGGATATTCCTTCTTAAAAGCCGCAAGAAACTCACCATAAGCCGAATTGAACTCATGCAGATCAGACGGAATACGGAGCTTGTCATAATTCTCCATATAATATTCCGTGTATGATGCGAATATATCCTCTTCGTTATGCAACATTCCTGCCAGATCGTCCGCCACATTGGAGGTCGTCTGTCTGTATACGCTTCTGTATTGCCTGACCTGTAGTATATATGTACTGATAGCTGCTACAACAATGGTTATGATTGCAAAACCGGTGGCGATCATAGCCACCTGCTTCAATAGTCCGTTACCACTCTTCATGTACAGAATTAATACCGCTCTCTTCCCTTTATCTATCTGTTGCTCTCAAAGTCCTCAACAGCCTGAACGATAAGCTTCTTAGTGCCTTCTTCACCTAAAAGGGAACTGTTGATACACAGATCATAGCTGTCGGCACGTCCCCATTTCTTGGATGAATAATAGTTATAGTAGCTTTGGCGCTGCTTATCCTTCTTATTCATCATATCCTTTGCCTTTTGTTCGTTAAGGTCGTACTTTTTCATAATTCGGTCAAGCTTATGCTTCTCGTCGCCATATATGAAGAGGTCAATGACATCCTCTCTCTCCGAAAGTGCATAATCGGCGCATCTTCCGACGATTACGCAAGGACCTTCATCGGCTATCTTCTTGATTGTATCGAATTGCGCAAGGAATATCTTATGGCTTATGGGCATATCAACAAAAGAAGAGGCATTATAGCCAAAAGAATAGGTATCCATGACAAGATTATAGAGAAATGAGCTTGTCGGCCGCTCGTCATGCACCTCTATCATCTCTTCGCAGAAACCGCTCTCTTTAGCGGCTCTGGTTATCAGATCCTTATCATAAAAGGGGATATCATAGTGTTCTGCAACAAGCTTACCGATCTCACGACCGCCGGAACCGAACTGTCTTCCTATAGTGATTATAGTATTCATATTCTACACTATACCTCCGTATCAAGTGGCTTATATATGATATTTTAACATATTTTCAGACAGTTTTCAAAATTGTATTATCGTTTATTATCCTTTCCATATACGAGGGTATGGGTGCAACGGTCTCTATATACTCACCGCTCCTTGGATGTATGAAGCCTAACCTGTAGGCATGAAGAGTCTGACCTGCAGTATCATATCTCTTAAGATTCACAGGCACACTTCGCCCTCTGTTATACACATCATCTCCAAGCAACGGATAGCCTATAGCCTCCATATGAACCCTTATCTGATGCGTACGTCCGGTTCTTAAGCGGCACTCGATGTAGGTACAGTCTCTTAACTGCTCAAGGATCGATACATGCGTCTGCGCACTCTTGCCTGAGGGTGATTCGATACTCATCCTCTTCCTGTCGTTAGGGTGTCTTCCTATGGCTGCATCTATCAGGAATCCGTTCTCGTCAAAGGTAATAATTCTGCCTTTGGCACCTGCGCTTTCCTTCGTAAGCGCAGTGAGGTCGCCCAGTGCAATGGCTCTGTATGTCCTGTTAAGGCTGTGTTCCTTAAGCTGCATGGCGATAGCTGTGTGCGCGGCATCATTTTTACAGGCGATAATAGAGCCTGAGGTATCCTTATCTATCCTGTGAACTATACCGGGACGGAGTATACCGTTGATACCCGATAAAGTACCCTTGCAGTGGTACAGAAGTGCATTGACCAGGGTTCCGCTCATATGACCGGCCGCGGGATGAACCACCATTCCCTTAGGCTTATTGACTACAATGACATCATCATCCTCATAGAGAATATCAAGAGGGATATCCTCCGGAGCTATCTCACATTCGGATGCATCGGGCATGGTAAGTCGTATCGTGTCATTTTCCTTAAGGGCATAGGAGGCTTTGGCAGCTTTGTCATTGACAAATACCTCACCGTTATCTATAAGTCTGCGGATATACGAACGAGACACTGCCGGTTCCAACATCTCCGACAGTGCCTTGTCCAGTCTTATCCCATCATATTCTTCATCTGTCTTTAGTATATATTCGTTCATACAGTGTCCGATTTGACCCTCTTAAGGCTTAGGAATTTAAGATCCTCCTCCTTATATACGAAGAGGATTCCTATAATCAATACAAAGCATGCTACGGTCACATATATATCCGCTACGTTAAATATCGGGAAATTGATAAGTACAAAATAGAAGAAATCAACAACGTATTCCGTGCTCACCCTGTCTATCATATTGCCAACGGCACCAGCGCCTATAAGTAAAAGGCATATCTCAAGCAGTACAAAGCGAGAGCCCTTCGGCAATCTTATAAGGGCATAAAATACGAATAATATCATGACAATAGCAACTGCAAGGAAAAAATACTTCATATTCTGCATAATGCCGAAGGCCGCTCCCCTGTTCTCAAGGTAGCTAAGCTCGAATATACCGTCTATTAATACAAAAGGCTTTTTATCCTTTAGGAACAATACGGCAAGGTACTTGGTATATCTGTCAAGAGCAATAAGCCATGCCATTATAAGGATATCTGCTATGATATTAATTATGCCGCGCTTCTGTGGTGTTGTATTCTCATTCGATGTCATCTGTGTATTCAATCTCCTTAAGTGCCGCTCTCATCTCATCCTCGGTTACGCTTCTGTCTATGACAGCCTTGCCGATCTTCTTAAGCAATATGAATTTAAGCCCCGCATTGTCCTGCTTCTTATCCTTAGTGACAGTCTCTATTATCTTATCAATATCTATATTATCAACTGTTATCGGGAGATTGAAGGGTACGAGCATATCCCTTAGCTCCAGATATTCCTCCATGCTTATCATCTCCTTTTTATAGGATATATAAGCAGCGGCAACCATTCCGAGCGCTACGCATTCACCGTGCAGAAGCACACCCATCCTGTCAGACTCTATCGCATGACCGAGAGTATGTCCGAAGTTAAGCAATGCCCTTTCACCTGTCTCTAAGGGGTCCTTCTCAACAACCATCCTCTTGATATTGACCGATCTGTACAGCATCTCTTCAAGAGTATCGGGCTCTCTGTCACATATCTCGTACATTGATTCAATGAGCCATTCATAGAAGTGCTCATCCTTAATGATACCATGCTTCATAGCTTCGGCAAAGCCGTTATAGAATTGTCTGTCATCAAGCGTAGCTAACGTAGCCGTATTCATATATACTAGATCGGGAAAATAGAATGCCCCAAGTACATTTTTGACACCCTTGTAATCCACTCCCGTCTTACCGCCCACGCTGGAATCGCTCATAGCCAAGAGCGATGTGGGAACCTGAACGAATACGATGCCTCTGTGGTATTGGCTTGCGGCAAAGCCGGCCATATCTCCGGTCACGCCGCCTCCGAGTGCAAGGCATATATCCGAACGCTTGAAGCTCTTTTCGACCATAATATCAAGGATCGAATCAACTGTCTCCTTGGTCTTGGACTCCTCTCCTGCCTTAAAGCTGTATTCGATACAATCAATATCGCATTTTGCAAGTACCGATCTAAGCTCATTCATATATATGGGCGACACATTATCATCGGATACTATCATGCACTTTCTGCCCGACAGCTTTAGACGGTCAATCTCTGCCGCCAATTCGTCGAAGCCTTTTGTTATTACAACGTCATAGTCTTTCTTAAGGGGTGTCTTAACTGTTATCCTTTTCATGATCAATCTACCATTATCATATAATAAAAATCCTATCCGGTCTTTATACCGGATAGGAAGAACCTTGCTTTATGGAGTATCAAAAGAACCATTCAGTATTGCCGGAAAATCACCAGATATATCAACGCTTGGAGGAGTTATGATGAAGATATAATGTGATATCTTCTGAAGGTTGCCATTGATGGCATATGTAGCACCGGATGTAAAATCTATAACTCTCTGTGCTATATCACCGTCAAGCCCCTCCATATTGAGTACAACAGTCCTGTTGCTGAGAAGCGTATCGGCAATCTCTCTGGAATCATCTACGGTCGTAGGCTTGATTACACAGACCTCCATGCCGTTGTTAAGTTTCTTGTTCCTTCCCTGACCGGGACGGCTCATAGGCTTTCTTAAAGGCTCATCTGCCTGATTATCATTCTTCGAAGTATTCTTGACAGGCTCCTCCGGTGTATCCTCATTATCAAGGTACTCTCCGTCATCATATCCGTCATCCTCGCCGAGCTTGAGTCCGCCAAGGATTGAATCCATAAAACTCATATTCTAAATCTCCTTAATTAATTTACCCGATGGCGTAATTACGTTCTCCGAATATTCCGGTACCGACCCTTACATGACTTGCGCCTTCTTCTACGGCGACCTCGTAGTCTCCGGTCATACCCATGGATAATACACCCATAGTGATATTATCAATGTTTTTGCTCGTTATGTCAACAGATAATTGCTTCAAGCGCTTAAAATATATCCTGTTTTCCTCAGGATCGTCGGTATAGGGCGCTATGGCCATCAGTCCGCTTATCTTAATACCGTCCAAAGGTGCGATGTCCCTTATCAAAGCTTCGCAGGCATCAAAGCTTACACCGAATTTGCTCTCTTCATTGGCAACATTGACTTCGATCAGAATGGGAATCACCCTGCCTGCCTTAAGCGCATGCTTGCTTATCTCCGTGGCAAGTTTTAGAGAGTCCACACTGTGTATCATGCAAACCTTATCTGAAATATACTTGACCTTATTGGTCTGCAGATGTCCTATCATATGCCACCTTATATCACCGGGAAGCTTATCATATTTATCAAGGATCTCCTGAACCTTATTCTCGCCAAAATCCCTGATACCTGCATCATAGGCTTCTTTAAGCATATCTACGGGCTTGGTCTTGCTTACTGCTATAAGCGTAATGTCGCCCGGGTCGCGCCCCGCTCTTTCTGCGGCCTTGATTATGTTATTCCTTACCTTTTCGATATTATCCTTAATCATATATGAATTCATCCGTTTCCACGCTGTTAGCGTCCAGTGCAATGTAGTCATAGGCCACAAGTCCGTAATCCGTATTGGACTTGATTATCGAGTATTCATCATTCTGGTTAAGTACCTGTATCTGCTTGAAATCCGCATAACCCTTATTGATATTGTATACACCGGTCAGCTCAGCCACCTTGGATATGGTATAGTCGCTTACCGAGTCGGGCTTGATTATCCTGTCGCCTATCCTTAACACATCATCATCTATGTAGTACTCACCGTTATTCAGACTGTATATGGTTACCGGAACGGTCTCCACGCTCTTGCTTCCGTCCTCGGCATATACCTCTCTTAAGACCACGTCGGAATTATTGTTACCGCCCTTAGTGACATAGTCTTCGGGGATCAGGAAGAATTCCTTCGTTATAATGGAAGAATTGGGAACCTTAAGACCGGATTCAACATCGGTGATAAGCTCCACGTCTATGAATCTGTCGGTACAAAAGCTTACCATCGAATTAGTGAAGAAAAGCTGTATGTAGGTCTTGCCGTCCTTACCCTCTATCATCTCTACTCTTCCCCACGATTCATAGCGATTCTTAAGGAATCTTACCTTGACGTATTCTTCCGCCAGAAGCTCCTCAGCCCTTTTTCGCTCCACGGGAATAATTATGGACCAGTTCTCGTTGTCCGAGAGCTTATACAGTGTATCGCCGGTGGAGACAAGCTCGTTATTGATAAGCTGCGTCTTCTCGTAATTCTCTTTCTTGAACCACTCTTCATCAACGTCCGCGGAATTATAGCCCTCATAGCCGTCGATTGAATATATCACGATACCGGACTCAGGACTCCTGCAGAAATTAATAAGTCCCGCACTGCCGGAATTCTCCAGATTCTCCAGACTTTGCAGGAGATTGTTATTGGCGAATTTCATGACAGAGCCCTCGATGGCGTATTTGAAATCATATGCCGTCTGGAAATTGCGGCTGTCAAAGGAGGTGGAAAAATCCACTATATCATTCTTAATCTCGGATATATCCGAATCACTTAACACCGCTACTCCATCGGTGGCCTCCTTGTTCATAAGATCCTGTAGCTGACCTGTCTCATCAACGGAGCATACCACGCCGCCGGAGCCGACCTTCTCGCCCTCCTTGGCGTAATAATTGACATATCCGGAGTATTCGCTTGTAACGATTATCTCATCGCGTAATGCTATACCCTCGTATACATTGGAGATTGACAACGAGCCGGCCTTGACTTCGTAGCCGACTATATGCTTGGAGGTGAAGTACATAAAGCTGCAGATCACGATATAGACCATGATCACCAAGAAGCATATGATACCTATATTGATATTAAGGGGTTTGCGATACGCTCTGATATTATCCTGACTCAAAGACTTATCTCCAATCCAAACTAAAGCCCCGGAATAAGAGCATTCCGAGGCTCATAACCGCTTATTGGCAATTATCAAAGAGCAACAATAACATACTCTTTGAGACTTTCACTTATCTCAGCGGAATCAATAGATGCGCTTATAACGATCTTTATGTTGAACTTTTCGCTTATGGTCTTAAGCTTGCCGACAACCTCCTCAAAGCCTTCCTTGTCAAGTCTGGCGATCTTCATGATCCCGTCTATATACATCTGCTCGATGTCATGATCCTGTGAAATGATACCATATATAAAACCGATAAATTCGGACTTATTCTCAAAATCGTATTCCGAAACATTGATCAAACGAACTCTGTTATTGAGCTCGAACATATGCTTGGTGCTCCTGTCCAAAAAGACAATATTACCGGAAGCTTCTTTTATCTCTTCATTGACCTTGTCCAACAGGTGCTTAGTCTTGCCCTTACCTTCTGAGCCTACGATTAATTGTATCATTGGGGTGTCCTCCTTAATAAGCAGAGAGTCTGCCTTTATTAATCAGATTATACAAAAATATTAAGCAAAATACAATATGTTTTACCTTATTTCTCTAAGTATATCAGCCATCTCCTCATTGACCACGGCTCTGGTGCTTGCCCTGAGTATAACGGCGATATACGGATTGCCTGAGGTGTCCTTGACTATAAGGATAAGGCAATTACCGGCAGCCGAAGTGGTTCCCGTCTTGCCTCCTATGACTGTTACGTTGCTCGGTGCCGAATAATCTCCTCTTAAGAACAGGTTGGTATTCTTAAAGCTCATGGTCTTCTCGTTGCCCTGAGCGTCGTTATATACAGTCTCATAATCCGTCATATGTATGATCTCATTAAAAAGCTCGTACTTGACAGCTTCATTCATCATAAGATACAGATCGTAGGCTGTAGTATAGTGGTCATTATCCGACAGACCGTGTGGATTGACGAAATGTGAATTGGTCGCGCCTATGGCAATAGCCTCTTTATTCATAAGCTCCACGAAGGATTCCACATCTCCTCCGACATGCTCCGCAATGGCTATGGCAACGTCATTGGCAGAATTAATAAGTAATGCATGCAGGGCTTGATTCATGGTGAGCTGGTCACCGGCCTTAAGCCCTATTCTCGTGGCATCGGAGGATATATTGGTCACGTTCTCGCTGCATGTAATCACATCCTCGGTGTTGCCGTATTTGATGGCGACCAGGGCGGTCATTATCTTGGTAAGCGATGCGGGAGCAAGTCTTTCGTGAACGTCCTTGGCATAGAGAACTCTCTTGCCGTTGATGTCGAATATACCAGCGGCGGAAGACTCCTCAACCTCGGCACCCGATGTGCCCTCCACGTCCGAATCCGTAACGGCCAGATCATAAGCAAAGCCGTCAGCGAAATTATTCATCCTGTCGGTCGATACAATGGAGTTGGCGGATACATACTCAAGAGGAAGAGTCGATCTGCCGCATCCGGTAAGCACCGAAGATACGCAATATATAGTTAATAAGATCAGAGTTTTTCTTCTTTTCATAAAAAGCTACTTATACATCTCTCTCCATTCCATATCACCGCGGTCGAGAGATTTGATCAAAAGCTCGGCACTTGCAAGGTTGGTCGCAAGCGGAATATTGTGAATATCACACAGTCTGAATATATTGCCCACATCGGGTTCGTGGGATTTGGGCGTAAGAGGATCTCTTAAGAAGATGACTAAATCTATCTGATTATGCTCAATCTGAGCACCTATCTGCTGTTCTCCGCCCAGATGCCCTGCCAGGAACTTATGAATATTAAGATTGGTCACTTCCTCAATGAGTCGCCCTGTTGTTCCTGTAGCGTACAGATCGTTCTTGCTTAAGATGCCTCTGTAAGCGATACAGAAATTCTGCATCAGCTTCTTTTTGTTATCATGTGCGATCAATGCGATATTCATCTGACTGTGTTCCTCCTGTATTACATTTCCGTAGATAGTTTTTTGCGTTTGTCACCCTGCAGACCTATATTAAGGACGACTCCTATGCCAAGATACAGACTCACAAGCGATGTCAGTCCATAGCTTACAAAAGGCAGTGGGATACCTGTATTCGGTAAAAGCCCGGTAGTAACCGCTATGTTCATAAAGCCCTGTATAGTAATAAGTCCGGCCATGGCATCGGCGATTATGGCACCGGAGAGTGTGGTGGAATAATGAGCTATCCTCATACACTCTATAGCGATCAAAAGCAGTAACAGGATAACTGCCACGGCTCCTATAAAGCCCAGTTCCTCTCCCACTATGGCATAGATAAAGTCTGTCTGCGGTTCGGATATAAAGTTACCGTTTTTAACGGAAGCGATAACGTTATTGTTAAGCCCCTTACCGTGCAGCATACCTGAGGATATCGCCGTAATGGAATTCTGCTGCTGGTATACCAGATCCGGGTACTTCTCAGGATAAAGCCATGCAACGATTCGCTTAACCTGATAGCCTTTAAGGATAGTCTGGTCTTCCTGCAATATGATACTGAAAAAGACTACTCCCAAAGGTATCAGAGTGCCCAATACGATCAATACGGTCCTGTATTCCAATCCACCCACGAAAAGCATTATGGAGAAAGTCACCATGATCATTATGGTGGTGGAAAGGTCGGGCTCACTGTACACCAAAGCCATGGGAATTATAACAAGTACAAGCAGAACACCTATCATCTTGAAGGTGTTAAGCCTCTCCCTGTATTTCATAATAAACTGTGAAAAGAACAAAATCAATAATATCTTGGACAACTCGGAGGGCTGGAACTGGAATCCGATATTTAACCATCTCTTGGATTCGTTGACAGTTGTACCGAACAATAGCACTGCCACCAAAAGCACAAGGTTGAATATATATATTATCCACTTTATATGTGCATACAGCTTATAATCGATTATGGATACTATGATCATGATGATCATGCCCACAAGTATTCCGTATAGCTGCCTTGTCTGTACGGATTCGCGGGCACTTCCTATGGCAAAATATCCGATAAAGGACAGTGCGATAACGAATATTATCAGTTTAAAGTTATAATTTCTCAGTCTATATTGTCGTAACATTTTCCATTGCTTCGGGGCTTATTATATCACTCACAAGCTCACCGTCTTTATTATATATGATACAGGGTACACTCTTACGCTTATCGAAAAAGCCCTTGCCTCCGCTCTGTGTATAGCTTAGGACACCTATCTTGCATATGTGCGGATTCATCCTGACAGCGGTGATAAAATGTCCGTCGTTATTGTCAAGACCTGCGTAGGCATCGCCGGCAAGCTCTCCGAGTATGATTATATCCTTGGTGGCAGCCACCACGCCTCCCTCGTGCACGTTACCCATAACGACTAAGGAGCCTTCACTTTCCACGACCTCACCGTTACCTACATCTCCGCGATAGAATCTGCCGTTATTCTCTTCTCTCTGAAGCTCCACACGCTTTAGGGCCTTGATGAACTTCCTGTTGGTCTCCTCGTTCTTGCCTACAAGACATATGATATTAAGATCTGAGTGCTCATCGATGGTCTGAATGAGCTTCTTCTCTTCATCTATTGTAAGCATCCGTCCTTCGATGGAAAGAGCCAATGCTGCATCCCTGAAAAATTTCCTGGATTCTTCGAATTTCTCCGCTATCTCATTAAGGATATCATCAAAGGGCTCATCCTCTTCAAGATGCAGTGCTATTCCGCCTTTATAGCTTTTGATAACAACCATATTCTTCTCCTTAATCAATCTCCGCCGGATATCTCGGCATCGGGAATCTCAGCGGTTCCCGTAACGATCTCATCCTCATCCTCAAGATGGAAATAATACTTGTATATATCTCTTGTAAGGTTGGCTGCAAATTCCGAGGTATAACCGAAGGCAATACGTGTGGCGATGGCCACTTCGGGATTCTCATAGGGCGCATAGCTTACAAAAAGCGCATGGTTGGCTCTGTTACGGCTCTCCTGTGCAGTTCCCGTCTTGCCCGCAACATTGACACCAAGATTATTATAGTACGATTTCTGCATGACAACCCTTCTCATGCCGGTGTGGATGGCGTTCCAGTATGCGCTGGGAAGATCCACGGTATTACGCAGCTTGGGTGAATATTCCTTGATGGAATTGCCGTTAAGGTCAGTAACCTTGTTAAGCAGAGTCAGGTCGTAGCAGGTACCGTTATTGGCAACAGTCATCACGTATCTGGCAAGACCTATGGTCGTGAAGTTATTGGTACCCTGACCTATGGCAGAGAGAACGGGGTATTCGTCGGAAGCCTCCGGTGCTGATTCCTCTATCTCCACACCCGTCTTATCCGTCAGACCGAACATATCAGCATATTTTCTGAGCTTCTCAAGACCAAGCTCCTCATCATATACACCGTTATCATCCAAAGAGAGCTTATAGCCCACCTCATAGAAGAAGCTGTTGCAGGAATGCTCGATACCGCCGACCACATTCAGGCTTCCGTGTCCGCCGGGATATATCCAACATCTGTAGGTCTCGTTCTCGAATCGGTCAAAATAACCCCGACAGGTTATGCTCGACGCTGTATTGATGACACCCTCTTCGAGTCCTGCGGTAGCAGATACCATCTTGAATGTCGAACCGGGAGCGGTACGCTGCTGGGTGGCATAATTCCACAGAGGTCTCGACAGATCGCTCTGTAGCTTCGAATAATAATCGGAGTCTATGGAATTGGCCAGTCTGTTATTGTCATAGCTTGGATATGTTACTAACGCAAGCACATTACCGGACATATCAGTTATCACCGAGGAAGCCGAATAAGGATCGAGGGCAAGCTGTCCGGGAGTGATATACAGGTTTTGTATAAGATAGAGCATGAAGCTGTATGAGGACATCACATTATTGTAGAACTTATCCTTCTCCTGGGCGGTTATGGATATCGCGTCCTGCTCAAGCAAGGTGGCAATTATCTGATATCCTGTTATCTCGTCATTGCGTATCATGTACTTGTACATTCGCTTGGAGAAGGATACACTTTTACTCAAACGCTCGATAGTATAATCGCATAGACTGTTAAAAACCTCGGCAGAGTCGGCATACTGACTGTCAAGATTGATCCTGGTCACATCAATACAGTTCTCTGCTATAAGATATCTTAAGTAATCTCCGAGACCTATGGTCTCTTCCACTCTCCAAGCAAGATAGGTATCATCCTTCTTATCTATCTCCGAATCCTTGATGACACCGTTTTCCGTGAGCATGGACACAATGAAGCTTTCATATACCTGATATTCATTCGGCAGGTCCTTATAGGGCGTATTGGTATCGTTAAGCTCTTCTCTTAATTCATTAAAAACCCTTTCCTGCTTATCCAAAAACGCAGCATATATCTGTCTCTCGTTCTCCTTGGCATCCTTGGCCGATAAGTGGGACAGATCGATTATACTGTTATTAAAAAGAGCATAGTATACATCGGTTATCGGTATGATATACTTACTTGCGGCGGTTCCCTCAGGAGGATTGTACTCCTTGACATTCTGGATCTTGGAGACAAGGATACCTGCAAGCTTCTGTTCGAGGATATTGTACACCGCCATCTGCAGATCCCTGTCGATAGTCAGATATACATCATTACCGGCCTGCGGATCTACAAGCTTCTTACTCTCTATAACCTTACCCAGATTATCGACATATACGGTCTCACTGCCCTTGACACCCTGAAGATAGGTCTCCATGGTCTTCTCTATACCGGCCTTGCCCACCATATCAGTAAGTATATAGTCATTACGGGGCTTTACGGTATCACCGAGCATATTACCGCTGTCCATATCGTTATACTGACTTATCTCTTCTTCCGAGATCTTGCCCGTGTAACCGATTATCTGGGAGAAATATACGCTGTCATTATACTTCCTGATATTATCCTCTTCGATGGCGATGCCTAAGAGAACATCGCTGTTCTCCATAAGAGTCGCTACGGTCTTCTCGCATACATCAGTGGCGATGACCGTGGGAATGAACTTCTGATAGCTGTTAAGGCTCATGGCGTAGCGTATATTGACAAGCTTAAGTATCTCTCTCTTGGTATAGCCCTTGCCTATAACAAAGCTGTCTCTTGGATTCTCAGGATCTAAAGATTCTCCTATACCGAATTTATTGTAGCCGCACAGATAATTAATGACATCCTCGGCGCTTGAGGTCTCTTCCTCATATTTAAGGTCGCCTATCACCTTGTGACCGTATATATCGGCAAGGAATCTTAACAGCTTTGTATCCGATACGGTGAATTCGTATTCATTGTCTTCGTTCAGTACTATACTCAGATCTCCGATGGTTCTGTCACCGTTACGCTCCACTATGCGTATAGTCTTCATAAGCGTATCGTTAAGAGACGCATTACGGCCCTTGCCCGATTCATATACATCCTCCATGGTGACATTGTAGGCAAGCTCATTATAGGCAAGAAGATTGCCGTTACGGTCGAATATCTTGCCCCTTGTGCTTCCGATGGTTCTCTCCTTCTGAATGCTTAAGGTAAAATTATCCAAAGCATCCTGTCCTCTTACTATCTGAAGGATGAATATCCTGACAATGAGCACGATAGCTATCATCAGAATGACTATACCGATCACCAGAGTTCTGCCTGATGAGGAATTTATGAAGTTGTCCTTGATCCTTCTATTCAACTGTCTCTTCTGCCTTCTGTTCGTGGTATTGTATTCTGCCTATGACATATTTGATCAGAGGAAAATAGAATATTGCGATTATTGTCGTATATATAACCTCAGGCAGAATTATTTTAGTCAGATAAAAAACGTAATTAAAATCCCCTCTGAAGAAAAACATAAGTATATAGCATGCATGTCCGAAAGCAAGATCGCTTCCCATTATAAGCGCCAAGGGCAGCTTGAAATCTCCGGGAAAAAGAACCTTACGGAATATACCGTTAAGATAGCCTGCAAGCATATATAAAAGCGCATATAATCCGAGTATCCTTCCGAAGAAGATATCAACTACAAGTCCGCCCAAAAATCCCGATATCATTCCGAAGCGTCTGCCTAACAGAAGCCCTGTCGCAGATACGGTGATAAGTAAAAGATTAGGTGTGATATCTCCTATGGTGAACTGCGACAACAGGGTGGATTGCAGTAAAAAGCTTATGAACATGAAGATGAAAGTAACCAGTACATACATCGAATCAATCTCCGTAAAGGTCGGGAACATTTTTAAGCTCGGTTATCACTAAAACCTCCTCCAAATGCCTGAAATCAACCACCGGTATGAGCGTTCCGGATTTGGTCAGGTTATTGGAGTCGGTATTGATGGAATCGATATATCCTATCAGTATCCCCTGCAAGTATTTATCGCTTATATTGGATGTCACGACCTTGTCTCCGACACCCACCAGATTATCCGGATCTGCCAACTGACTGTATTCTATAACGCCGATATCCATAAGCTTAAGACTACCCGTAACTATAAGATTGTCTCCGGTGGAAAGTGTCATTCCGCTGGTATTGGAGTTGTCGGATATAATGGATATAACCTTGGCATAATTAGGACCTACATCAGTTACGCGACCGACAAGTCCGCTTCCGGCGATAACATTGCAGTCCACGCTTACACCATCGTTGGTTCCCTTATCTATAATAAAGCCCGAATACCAGTTACCGGAGTCTCTGGCTATTATCCGCGCGCCTATCTTGTCATACTGTTCGTATTCCGCATCAAGCTCATACAGTTCACGGAGCTTGGTAAGCTCATATTTATCCTGCTGTAAGATAGTATTGTCCCTTGTCAGTTCCTCTATCTGCTTCTTAAGCTCTTCATTCTCTTCGATCACCTGATTAAGCGTCTTAAGGTTCTCGGCTCTGTTGATCAAAGAGGTGCCCACAGCATTTAGTCCCTTCTGAAAAGGGACCAATACATATCCGCTCAGGGTATTAAGCGGCGTAGACAATATATTGGTGGAAAATGACAGGATCATCAAAACCACACATACCATTGAGAGGATAAGCAGGATATATCTGTTGGGAATATTGATCCGCTCTCTCTTTCTCTTGACCAAAGGGCTCATCTTCCGCTCATTCCTTCGATGTAAAATGCAAGTGAACGATACTTCTCTTCATTGATAACCTTGGCTATTCCCATGATCACGCTGTCAATGGGGTCCTCACTGGTGTTGACCTTAAGCCCCGTTGCCTCGGATAAAAGGGGCGCAAGATTATATATCTGCGATGCACCGCCTGTAAGATACAGACCGTTTCTGTATATATCAGCGCCAAGCTCCGGCGGAGTCCTCTCAAGGACCATCTTGACATTGTCAATGATCTGTGAGAAGGAATCTCTTAAGTTGGCATCAAGTATCTCCGGAGGTATCTCTCTCTCTATGGGCAGACCGCTTACGATATCGCGTCCGTAGCATACAACATTTTGCCCTGATTTGATCAGAGAGCTCATGCTTATCTTGATCTTTTCGGCGGTCTTCTCTCCGATAAGCAGGTTGAATTCCTTACGCACGGTATTCCTTATATCTTCGTCAAATTGCTTGCCGGCGACCTTAAGGATACGGCTTAAAACTATACCTCCGAGGGAGAGAATGGATATCTCGGTCGTGGAGTAGCCAACGTTTACTATAAGCACACCCTGAGAGTTCTTAACGTCTATATCAAGGCCCAGTCCGTCGGCAACAGCCTTCTCCACTACGTGGATCTTATGTGCTTTAATACCCGCATCCTCTACAAGATCATAGAAGGCTCTCTTCTCCACATCCGTAACATCCGTAGGCACGGCTATGACATAATCCGCCGGCTTTAATCCGCCCTTAGACAGATCCGTGATGAAGAGCTTAAGCAGAGTCTCCATATTACTTATATCGGCTATCACACCATTGATAACGGGAAAGCTTGCCACAATGCTTGCCGGAGCCTTCTCATACATATCAAAAGCGGAATCTCCGTATGCAAGAAGTACATTGCCGTTCTCTATGGCGATCATATTCTTCTCCATAAAGATACTGTTGTCTATTTGATTATAGATCCTGATATTGCTGGTACCTATGTCGATACCGAAGTAGTTATTTGCCATTTTCACGGCTCCTCTCTTATTTTTCTGTATTCAAAACTTCCTGATATGCCTTCATTATACCGAACTTGCCGTGAGCCCACGTAAGTCCGCCCTGAAAATACACGGCGTAGGGTTCCTTAATGGGGCCGTCGGCAGACAGCTCAATGCTCGAACCCGATATGAATGCTCCCGCTGCCATTATGACAGGAGAATCATAGCCCGGCATATCCCACGGTTCGGGAGTTACGAAGCCGTCAACAGGAGCTGCGGACTGTATGCCCTTGCAGAAGGCTATGACCTTCTTCGGACTTTTAAGAGTCACTGCCTGTATTATATCATGTCTGCTATCGGTTGCGTCAGGCACAACATCAAAGCCCGCATCCTTGAAAAGAGCCGCAGCAAATATCGCACTCTTAAGAGCGCTTGCCGTAACCGTAGGTGATAAGAACAAGCCCTGATAGAAGCTTCTTAACACCTCTAAGGACGCACCGACCTCTTTGCCAAGACCGGGACTTGTAAGTCTGACAGCGGCATTCTCTATGAAGGGCTTCCTTCCTACAATATAACCTCCTATGGGAGCCAGTCCGCCGCCTGGATTCTTGATAAGAGAACCCACCGCCATATCCGCGCCGACCTCTGTAGGTTCAATAGTCTCCGTGAACTCTCCGTAGCAGTTATCCACCATACATATTATATCAGACCGGATGCCTTTAATAAATGCTATAAGCTCACCGATTTCCCCGACCGAAAGAGTCTTGCGTGTCTGATAACCCTTGGATCTCTGGATGGTGACAAGTCTTGTTCTGTCATTTATCGCAGCCTTAATGGCATCATAATCAAAGCTTTTGCCGTCCTTAAGATCGACCTGCGAATAGGTTATACCATATTCGGCCAGACTTCCTCTGCTTTCACGGATGCCGATGACCTCCTCTAAGGTATCATACGGCTTGCCTACGGGAGAAAGTATCTCATCTCCCGGACGCAGATTGCCGGATAATGCCACGGTCAGAGCATGGGTTCCGCAGGTTATCTGCGGTCTTACAAGTGCTTCCTCAGTCTTAAAGATACGGGAATATACTCTTTCAAGAGTATCTCGGCCGATATCATTGTAGCCGTATCCTGTTGTACCGTTTAAGCAGGCTTCGCTTACCCTCTCATCCTGCATTGCCTTTAAGACCTTAAGCTGATTATATTCCGCAACCCTGTCGATCTCCTTAAATCTCTCTTCCAAGGATGACAGTATCAGCTCACACTTATCATACACATCCTCGCTTATGCCCAATTCTCTGTATATATCTCTGGTAGTATTCATATTATCGTGCAGAGACAAGTCCTGCCTCCTTTGCTTTATTTATTATATATTCTGTGATGCTTTCTTCATCACCGGGTTTTCTTAGGATCATATCAACATCACGCTCTCTCTTAAGCCATGTAAGCTGTCTTTTGGCATAGTGCCGGCTGTTTTTCTTGATATCTGCAATAGCTTTGTCAAGGCTGCATTCGCCGCAGATATAAGAAGCGATCTCCTTATAGCCTATTGATGACATGGAATTTAATCCGCGGTCATAGCCGGCCTCCAAAAGTGACTTAACCTCCTCCAAAAGCCCCTTTTCGATCATACTGTCCACGCGCCTGTCAATGCGCTCATACAAGACTTCTCTTTCAAAGTTCAGAGCGAAATACAGGTGATTATATTCGGACTGTCTGATGCTCTGCATATGATTATACTCCGAAAAAAGCTTTCCGGTGTAATGATTGTATTCCAGAGCCCGAACGACCCTTCTGACATTATTGGGGTGCACTGTAAGAGCATATTCCGGGTCAGTCGCCTTAAGCTCATTGTATAGTGACATCCGCCCATCGGGAGTGTCGGCTTTATCATACAGCATATTACGGTAGCTTTTGTCGTGCGCCTCTTCTTCTGTAAGATCAACACCGTATATAAAGGCCTGAATGTAAAAGGCGCTTCCGCCCACAATGATCGGCAGCCGGCTTCTTGAATAAATGTCCTTTACCGCATCATTGGCATATTTTATGAATGTATCCACCCCAAAGTACTCAGTCGGATCAAGGATATCTATCAGATGATGTCTGACACTTTTTAGCATGTCCTTATCCGGCTTTGCGGAGCCGATATCAAGTCCTCTGTAGACTGCAACGGAATCGGCGCTTATAAGCTCGCCGTCAAGCCTTTTGGCAAGAGAAAACGCTATATCCGATTTGCCGGAGCCTGTGGGACCTGCAATAATGATAAGAGGCGGTCTGCCGCAGGTTATATCTGTCATTTACACGATCCTTTTGAACCTTTTCTCAATCTCGTATTTGGTCATGGTTATGATAGTCGGTCTTCCGTGAGGACAATTATAGGGATTGTCAAGTGTTAAAAGCTTGGCAAGCAGCTCCTTGATCTCAGCCTCGCTCATGGGTGTATTACCCTTAACAGCGGACTTACATGCCATGGAAGCTATCTTGTCATTAATAACCTCAAATACTCCGGACAGTCTGCCTTCGCTTATCTCATCAAGAATACTTAAGAACAGCTCCTTGGGGTTATGTCCGTACAGATCCATGGGGATCGCCCTGAGACTTATATCAAAACCGCCGAATTCCTCTATCTCATACCCGATAGCCTTGAAATTATCCCCGTACTCCTTGATCACGGACAGCTCTGAGGGAGTAAGGGTTATCACTATGGCAGGTGACAACATCTGTCTTGCAACATTATGCTCCTTCATCTGCTTTATCAAAGCCTCGTATTTTACCTTCTCATGCGCGGCGTGCTGGTCCATCATAAGAAGCTTGTCCTTATACGTGAAAAGCCAGTATGTATCAAAAATCTGTCCCACGATATTGTATTCCGAAACAGCATCATATGACAGCAGCTTATCATCAAAAAGCTCCATCTGGACAGAGGTATTCACAAGGACCGCGTCCGAAGCCTTGATCACATTTTTCTCAGGCTCTGAGACGGGGGCTTCGGGATACGGTTCACTTCCCGCAACCTCGGCTCCGAGTATCCTCCTTATGTCAAGGCTGCTCTTGCTTAGATCCCTGCTTATCCTGCCCTGCTCGAAGGGTTCGGCACTTGAAGGAGGAATCTCAGGCTCCTTTTCTTTGACAAGTACAGTCTCCGGTATCATCTCTGATACCTTAAGGCGGCTTGCGACTGCACTGGATATAAGATCGGATATATATGTATTGTCCTTAAATCTTACCTCCATCTTGCTTGGATGTACATTGACATCTACATCCTTGGGGTCTATATCGATATACATGACAAAAAACGGGAATTTATGCTGCATCAGATACTCTCTGTAGCCATCTTCAACGGCTCTTGATATTACATCGCTCTTGATATATCTTCCGTTGACAAAAAAATTCTCGTAGTTTCTTGTACTTCTGTTAAGCTCCGGCTTGCCGAGATATCCTCTGATAGTCATACCATCGGCTTCGGTATTAAGCTCTATCAGAGCCGTGGCACATTCTTTGCCGAAAAGCCTGTATACAAGCTCTTTGATATCTCCGTTGCCGGAGGTATGGAACTTTATCTGTCCTCCGTTAATGAACTTTAAGGACACCTTGGGATTGGCCAATGCCAGGTGCTCAAGTACTTCTGCCACATATCCGGCCTCGGTGATGGCGCTTTTAAGGAATTTCCTCCTTGCCGGAGTATTGAAGAATATATTCTTGACTATGATCGTGGTTCCCGAAGGAACACCTACCTCCTTAACCTCTATCTCCTTAGAGCCCTCAATGACATATCTTGTACCGATTATGGAATCCTCGGACTTGGATATAAGCTCAACCTGACATACTGCCGCAATGGAACTCAATGCCTCACCGCGAAAGCCCAGGCTTCTGATGGATAAAAGGTCTGTACTGCCCCATATCTTACTGGTCGCATGCCTGTAGAAAGCCTTGGGAATATCTTCCCCTGATATTCCGATACCGTTATCCGTGACCCTTATAAAAGAGATTCCGCCGTCCTTGATCTCGACAGTTATGGCATCTGCACCGGCGTCAATGGAATTCTCAACCAGTTCCTTGACGATACCCGCCGGTCTGTCAACAACCTCACCGGCTGCTATCTGATTGATTGTTTCTTCATTAAGCACATGGATAATGGACATATCTCCTCCTATCCGTTCCATCTGTTATTAAGTGAATTCTGAAGCTTATACAGTGTGTTAAGAGCGTCTAAAGGTGTCAGATTACTGATATCCAGTTCCTTTAATTCTCTTATAACGTCCTCATCGGTGGATGTGGCGAAAAGTGACATCTGTGTCAGATCTACCTGATCGTAATGCTCGACCTTTTTACCCTTATTATCGCCTGTTGTGGTTATTGCGATGCTCTGTATCTTGTCTATGATATCATTATCCACAAGCGATGAGACGATCTCCTTGGCGCGGCCGATCACGATATCGGGAACACCGGCCAGCTTTGCTACCTGTATACCGTAGCTTTTGTCGGCCCCACCTTTAACGATCTTCCTTAAGAATACGATATCGTCACCGTCCTCCTTGACCGCAATGCAATAATTATTCACATTGTTCATCTTACTCTCAAGCTCTGTAAGCTCATGATAATGAGTTGCGAACAGCGTCTTGGCACCTAAAAGCTTGGTATTGGCAATGTGTTCCACGACAGCCCATGCTATGCTTAAGCCGTCGAAGGTGGAGGTTCCCCTTCCTATCTCATCAAGAATGATAAGGCTTTGGGATGTGGCATTGCGAAGAATATTGGCAACCTCGTTCATCTCCACCATGAAGGTCGACTGTCCGCTCGCAAGATCATCGCTTGCACCGACTCTTGTGAATATCCTGTCAACGATACACATATCGGCAGAATCGGCGGGCACGAAGGAGCCTATCTGTGTCATAAGCGTTATCAGGGCAACCTGACGCATATATGTGGATTTACCTGCCATATTGGGACCGGTTATTATGGATATAAGCCTTTTATTATTGTCAAGAAGCGTATCGTTGGGGATGAACATATCTCCGCCTGTCATCTTCTCGACGACAGGATGTCTGCCTCCCTTTATGGATATGACACCCTTGTCATTAAGCTTCGGTCTGCAATATCCGTTCTGCTCTGCGGCAAGCGCCAAGGCTGCGAATACATCAAGTGCCGAGATTGCCTTGGCTGTCTTCTGAAGTATCTCGGTCCTTCCCCGTATGGCTTCTCTTATCTCGACAAAGGCATCATACTCAAGTCCCGTAAGCTTATCCTCCGCACCGAGAATCATATCCTCAAGCTCCTTAAGTCTTGCACAGGTATAGCGTTCCGCATTGGTCAAAGTCTGCTTGCGTATATAATCGTCAGGAGCCTTCTCCTTGGAACCGTTACTTATCTCTATGCAATACCCGAATACCTTATTGTACTTAACATGCAGACTTTTGATACCGAGCCTCTCCTGTTCCCCGGCTTCGAAGTCCTTGACCCACTGCTTACCCTCGGTACTGGCTTTTCTTAACTCATCGATATCCTTATCATAGCCGCTTTTGATGAAACCGCCTTCTCTTATGGACAAGGGCGGTTCATCGACTATGGCATCCTCTATCATGGTATATATATCCTCAAGAGGGTCTATGTCTTCACTTATCTTCCTGATAAGCTCACTGTCAAGCTCTGATGTGATAAGCTTGATGGCAGGAAGCATGGAGAGTGAGGACTTTAAGGACAGCATATCTCTGGGATTGATGGTATTGAAGGCTATCTTGCCCACTAACCTCTCAAGGTCATATACCGTTCCCAGATACTCTCTTAATTCATCCCGCTCTATGGGGTTGGCTTTAAGGATCTCCACGGCATCAAGCCTTTTGACTATCTCTTCCCTGTCCACAAGAGGCTGCCGTATATAGGACGCAAGTGTGCGGCTTCCCATGGCCGTCCTTGTCTTATCAAGGACCCATAGCAGAGAGCCCCGCTTAAGCTTATCCCTTAAGGTCTCCGTCAGCTCAAGATTACGCCTTGTAGAGCTGTCAAGAAGCATATATCTGCTGGCGATATAGGGATAGAGGTGTGTAAAATGCTTAAGCTCCTGCTTCTGCGTCTCATACAGATATTGCAGCAGACTTCCCGCGGCGACCACCCCGTTAGGGAAATCCGATATACCAAGTCCTGAGATACCGTTGATACCGAAGTGTTTGGCGATGAAATTCCTGCATCGGTCCTCATCATAGTAATGCGGCGGCAAAGCGCTAATGGCTATATTAAGCTTATCATGCAGCGCCGAAGCATCCACTCCGCTTACAAGGAAAGCCTCATTGCATACTATCTCCGAGGGATTGTACTTAATGATCTCATCAAGCAGCTCACCTTTATCCGAAACCTCGCTCAGATAATAGTCACCTGTCGTAACATCGGCTATTGACAGACCGATATTATCACAGGTGTAGGATATGCTCATGATATAATTGTTGCTCTCCTTATCAAGTACAAGTTCGCTTGTATTGGTACCGGGAGTAACTATCCTTACAACTTCCCTCTTGACAAGCCCCTTGGCAAGCTTGGGGTCCTCCACTTGCTCGCATATGGCTACCTTGTAGCCTCTGTCAACAAGTCTGTCCAGATAATGCTCAACTGCATGATAGGGTACGCCGCACATCGGAGCCTTCTCTTCAAGACCGCACTGCTTACCTGTCAGCGTGATCTCCAATTCTTTCGAGGCCGTCAGAGCATCATCAAAAAACATCTCGTAGAAATCACCCAGCCTGTAGAAAAGTATACAATCCTTATACTCTTCCTTGGTATCGATATACAGTTTCATCATCGGAGATAATTTCTCGTAGTCTATATTCATATGCTGTCTGTCATCTCACCTATGTAATAGAAGCCCTTGGCACTTACAAGTCTGACCGGAACAAGCTTACCTATCAGGTCACTTCCTCCGGTAAAATGCACCATACTGTTATTGTCAAGTCTGCCGGATACCATGGAAGGATCGTTATCGGAGATATCTTCAACCAAAGCCTCCATAATCCTGCCTGTCAGTATACCGTTTCTGGTACCGGCACTCAGCTTAACGGCATCCAAAACACGGGCGAACTGCTCCTTGGCGAATTTCTCGCTCACCTGATCATCCCTTGCCGCTGCCGGTGTTCCTGTCCTTTTGGAATATATAAAGGTGAAGGCGTTGTCGTATTGCACCTTATTGATCACATCTATTGTATCGTCCACATCCTCTGCCGTCTCTCCGGGAAAGCCTACGATGATATCCGTTGTTATGGCAACATCCGGTATCGCTTTCCTTATCTTATCACAGAGTAAGAGATAGCTTTCTTTGGTATAGCTCCGGTTCATGGCCTTTAGTATCCTGTTCGAACCTGATTGCAGGGGAAGATGGATATGTCTGCATATCTTATCGGATCCGGCCATAACGTCTATCAGCTCATCAGACAGATCCTTGGGATGTGAGGTCATGAACCTTATCCGTTTTATTCCGTCCACCTTCTCAACTTCACGCAAAAGCCCGGCAAAGCTTATCCCGTCAGTAAGCCCTTTGCCGTAGCTGTTGACATTCTGCCCAAGCAGCATGACTTCTATGACACCATCTGCAGCAAGACGTTCCACCTCTCTTATTATCTCTCTTGCATCTCTGCTGCGTTCTCTTCCTCTGACATAGGGAACGATGCAGTATGTACAGAAATTATTGCATCCGTACATGATATTTACACCGGATTTGTAGCTGTACTTACGCTTTACCGGCAGATCCTCGACATAATCCTCCGTACTGTCCCATATGTCTATTATCTGATCATCAGACATATACATGTTATACAGAAGCTCGGCGAATCTGAATATATTATGAGTACCGAATACCAGATCCACGAATCTGTAATTGGTGGATATATTGTCGATTACACTGTGCTCCTGCATCATGCATCCGCACAGAGCGATCCTTAGATTCTTCTGCCGCTTCTTCCTTGCCTTAAGAGTGCCGAGGTGTCCGTATACCTTCTGATTGGCATTATCCCTGACAGTACAGGTGTTGTATATCACAAGGTCCGCATCCTTCTCGTCGGCTTCGGTATCGAAGCCGGTCTTATTAAGGATACCTATAAGCTTCTCGGAATCTCTGGCATTCATCTGGCAGCCGAAAGTCACCACGGCGCACTTCGGAGCTCTGCCGAGCTCTTCCTTAAGCCTTGCTACAGTTTCCGTAAGCTTATCTATATATTCAAGCTGTTTTTTTAATTCTTCCGTATTTTCCACTGTGTTCTCCGTGTACAGCTTATTATCGCATTCATACTCTATGGCGATATTATGCGTGTCGGTGTAATGATCTTGGTCATGGCAACATCCGTAGCCTTAATGTCTATATGGTCCACTATCTGGAAGTCATAAGCAAGTCCTAATCTGTAGGGTATACTTTTGGCTGCGAAAAACCGGTCATAATAGCCCTTGCCGTACCCCATTCTGTTGCAGGATAAGTCAAAAACAGTTCCCGGTGTTATACACAAGGTATTGTCACCCGGTTCATCGGGGGCATATTTAAGGTATTCGATCTTAAGCGGTTCTCTGATGCCGTATGTGGCGATCTCCATCTCTTCCAGGGCGAATATCCGATAGAAATCAAGCGTTCCGTCACTTAGGCACACGGGAGCATATACCCTCTTGCCATCAAGCAATGCACGGCATATGAGCTTATCCGTGGCGACCTCGCCGTTATAATCGGCATATACAAGTATCGTATCGGCCTTAATATATTCATCCGATGCAATCACCTTATCGGTGATAATATCGCTCTCCATAAGCCTTAAGGCAGCATCCAGGGCCCTTCTTTTTTTGATTATCTCTGCTTTGGTCATATTATATGCGATGTCAGTCATTCATATGATTGATATAGTCCACCATGTCGAATGAAGGGCTGGGATTAGCCTTGAAGAAGGTTCCTATCTCACGGCCGTCCATGATACGATGCAGTGTCCTCATATCGGCTCCGTTGGCTATGATCATATCGCTTCCTGTGGATGTTGCGATCCTTGCAGCGTTAAGCTTGGTGTTCATACCGCCTGTTCCCACATTGCTTCCGGTACTTGCCTTGGCCATCTTAAGGATATCGTCGTTAAGCGTGTCTACCTTAGATATAAAGCTTGCATCGGGATTCTTACGCGGGTCATCGGTATACAGGCCGTCTATATCGGACAGAAGGATAAGAAGGTCCGCACCCACAAGGGATGCAACTATAGCGGAAAGCGTATCGTTATCGCCTATAAGGACATCATCCTCTCCCACAACTATCTCATAGGTTGATACAGTATCATTCTCGTTGACTATGGGAACTATACCCATATTCAAAAGCTCGGTGAAGGTATTATATGCATTGGCCCGATTGATATCATCAGTTACCGTATTCTTGGTCATAAGTATCTGCGCCGCAATATGATTATACTCACTGAAAAGCTTCTGATATGTCATCATAAGTCTTGCCTGTCCGATAGCAGCACAAGCCTGCTTAAAGCCCATATTGCCCTTCTGCGAATTCACGGCAGCCTGACCTATAACTCTCTTGCCTACGGCTATGGCACCGCTACTGACAAGTATAATATCCTTGCCCTGATTGCTTATATTACATAACTCCCTTACGAGTACTTCAAGCTTGGTATAATCAAGCCCTCCGGTCTCATTATGAACCAGGGATGATGAACCGACCTTGACAACGATCCTCTTCTTATCCCTGATCTCAGGTCTTGTTATCATATCAAATTCTTCTTCCATATCTCCTCCGCTATATATATTCCGTCCATTGCGGCAGATGTTATTCCGCCGGCATATCCTGCCCCTTCTCCGCATGGATAGATGCATCCCCATTCAGATGTCCCATGCTCATTGCGATGTATTCTTACGGGAGACGAGGTTCTGCTCTCAACACCTGCAAGGATGGCATCTTCTCCGGCAAAGCCCGGAATTATACGGTCAAATGCCTCCATTCCTTCCAAAAATGAAGCCTCCACTTCTTCCGGCAATATCCCGTGCAAATCGGCCTCGCTGACCATTCCCTTAAAGCCGCGTGAATCAATGGAGTGGAATAATGATGCTCCTGCCTTGTAATCAATGTATTTTTGAACAGGTATTGCGCCTTTTGCGATGGCGTATGAACGGCTTTCGAGCTCTCTCTGGAATTCCATTCCGCTAAGAGGGCCATTACCTGCATAATCCCTCTCATCCACACTGACTATTATCCCGCTGTTGGCGACCTCGCTGTCCCTTGCTCTTAGGCTCATTCCGTTGACTGCCGTATGCTTTGCTTCGGATGATGCATTGACAACATATCCGCCCGGACACATACAGAAGCTGTATACCCCTCGTCCTGAGGATGACCTGTGTGTAAGCTTATATGCCGCAGGACCCAAGATACCGGCTGCGTAGTCACTGCCATATCTTGCGATATCTATCATTTCCTGCGGATGAAGAACCCGTAATCCGACAGCGAAGGCCTTGGCCGACATGGGCACTCCCTTGTCGTATAGCATCGTGAAGGTATCTCTTGCGCTGTGTCCGATGGCCAATACCAAAGCATCGGTCGATATCTCCTCGCCGTTATCGAATACAGCCGTAACAAGTCTCTTCCTCTTTGGGATGATATCTATAAGCTTATGTTCGTATCTGAATTCGGCTCCGGATAACTTCATGGCATCACGCATGGAGGATATCACCCCTGCCAGTATATCCGTACCGATATGAGGCTTATTCTCATAGAGAATATCTTCGGGAGCACCATGCTTAACGAATATCTCCAATACCTCTTTATTGCGTCCGTATCTGTCATTGACAAGTGTATTAAGCTTGCCGTCAGAGAAAGTACCTGCACCGCCCTCACCGAACTGCACATTGCTTTCCGTATCAAGTATCCCGCTCCTCCAGAATTCCTCCACGGAAAGCCTTCTTCTGTCTACGGGTAGTCCTCTGTCGCATATTATGGGACAGCATCCCGCTTTGGCAAGCATATATCCGCAGAAAAGACCTGCCGGACCCATCCCTATGATCAGAGGTCTTCTATCACTGCGTCTGCCCTGAGGCCATGAATACTCCTTGAGATTGGCAATTGAAGCCTGTCTGCACCGACTCCTTTTAAGGATCAAATCATCATCCGCGGTCTTAACGTCTACGGAATAGACATGATACAGAGCGGGCTTACTCCGTGCATCAATACTGTGCTTTATGATACTGTATTCGAATCCTGAATCCGTCTTAAGCTTACCGGCAATGGCTTGCCTTAAGGCGGCTTCCTTATCAACCGTATCGATGCTTATCTTAATCTGATTGATCCTTATCATTCTAGTAGCACCCTGCAGCTCTGCCTGCAATATAACCGGTTGTCCATGCCCATTGCAGATTATATCCTCCACAGGCACCATCCACATCGAGCATCTCTCCGCATATATACAGACCGGGAGTCTTGACAGACCGGCAATCATCATCTATCTCTCTTAAGGGCACGCCTCCGCTGCAGCATTGAGCATGGGTGAAATCCCTGGTTCCCCTGACCGATACATTGAAGCATCGTATCATTCCGACCAGATCTATGATCCTGTCCTCGGTAGCGTCGCAGACTTCGTCCTCCGGCTCAAGTCCCGCAGTCCTTATAAGATATTCGCATAGCTTGGAATTAAGCGTTCCCTTCATAAAGGTATCAACGCTGCTTCCTGCAAATTGCAACATCCTTCCCTGCATAAGAGATATGTATTCATCCTCGTTCATACCGGGAAGCAGATCGATCTGCAGAGAATGCTTCATATCGGGGAAGGCACCGACATAGTGGCTCAACTGCATTATGGGTATGCCGCTAAGTCCCGTATCGGTAAATTGAAGCTCTCCGTATTCGCTTCCCATTAAAGCGCCGTCGGATATGAGTGTGACCATTGCATCCGTTCTTACACCGCTTATATCTCTCCAGAAATCTCCATGACAACTGAGTCCGCACAAAGCAGGCTTTACGGGGATTATTGTGTGGCCGAGACTGTAGGCAAGGGAATATCCGTCCCTGTCGCTGCTCATCCTGTCCTTTTTCTCAATGCCTGCATAGCTTCCGCAGGCAAGGATTATACGATTAAAGGTTCGGACTCTGTCCTTTACCGTGACCTCGAAATTATCAGTTCCCCTTTTGACTATCTTATCCGCAACCGTTCCGTATTCGATGTTGACATTGTATGAGCTTAAAGCATTCGACAGGACATCCCTTACGACCTTGGCCTGTTCGCAGAAGGGATACATATATCCGCCGCTTTCCTTAATGATAAGTCCAAGACTTCTGAAGGTACGTACCGTATCATCTTCATCGAATTTTGAAAAGTAATTATCCAACAGCTCATTATCATTACTGTGATAAAAATCCGTCCTGAGATCCCTGTTGGAGAGATTGCATCTTCCATTGCCCGTTCGAAGAAGCTTTTTACCAAGCATATCTTCTTTTTCAAAAACCGTCACATATGCGCCCATGGAAGCGGCACTGACGGCTGCCATCATTCCGGCGGCCCCACCGCCGATTATAAGTACCTCCATGCCACTCCTATCTGTCCGTGAAGAACCTGCCTATGAATAGCATAGGATAATATATCAGTGTACCCTTTAAGGAATTGATATCCCTTGCAGTCAATCCCTTAAGTACGGCCAAGGTCACTATATACGCCGGATATGCGATGATAATGGATATTAAAAGGAATACAATGTTCATTACAATGAAATGATCCATGATCGCAAGCAATCCGCCGAATACAAGACACGCGATACATATCCTGCCAACCTTAATACCGATATCTATAAGGTCAAAGCCGACCATCATGTAAAGTATAAAGACAAGGAAGACTGTCTGAGACAGATAACCGGCTATAAGAGCCATTACAGGCATTGTGATATTACCCTCTTTGCCTGCGGCGATAAAAGTAAAAAGCACAGATATGCCAAAGCATATAAGGCTTGAGAAATAAGAATATCTGCCAAGCTTAATGGAGCTTAGTATTCCTTTGCACATGTAGCTGATCCCTGCAAAAAGCAGTACGATCCCGCCCTGCCTTATAAGTGTTGCTCCCAAGGTCATGTTGCCGCCGAAGAATATCCTTACTATGGGATCGGCCATGATGATCACAAGTAAAGTAATTGGAAGCAGTAAGAGAACGGAATTCTTAAGCATATAGGCAACTCTTGATCTTACAAGCTTATGTTCCTCGGAATTGTAATCCTTACGAAGCTTCTTGCATTCCCTGTCGGAATACTCGGCGAAGAATATCACAAAAAAGAATATAACAATAAGATACTTACCCGAAAAGATTCCGACGCTTTTCAAAGCATCTTCAACGGGAAGATTATTTAAGAAGGCCCTTTTTAAGTAAATCGTCAAAACGGTAAGGACCGTCAGGACAGGAGCAAGCTTATCGGCGATATTGGTTAAGCTTGCTTTCAAAAAGGTTATAGTGATATTACGTCTGTTGTCCACGCCCTTAACGGAATTATATTCATATCTGTAGACCTTGCCTGCGATCCTGTCACCGATTATCAAAGCAAGCGAACCGATAAAGGCCGCAATACACTGTGTCAGTACGGCACCTATCGCACCGTTTAGATTGGCATAAACAGGGTTTTTAAGCAGTCCCGATACCTTTAAGCCGTAGCCGTACATGCGCACAATGATAAACGGGCTTAAGCATACCAGACATAGCGACTGTAAAAGCTCTGCGATAATGCATATTGCTGTATCTCCTCTTCCCTGATAGTATCCGTTAAGACAGCCCTTAACGATATTAAAGATATAATATATACCAAGTATACTCAGTACACTTTGAGGGATCGTATAGCCTATCATAAGAGACAGGATCGTTCCTGACAATGACCACAGTATAAAGCCGATCACGGCACCGATAAGGAGGCTGTAAAGCAAGCCGTATCTGAATATAAGCTTGGAATTATAATGTAGCCCCTTTGAATTACGCACAGTGACCATTCTGGCAACAGCCTGCCTGATGCCGCCGCTGAATATGATCACAAGCACTTCATAGAGGACAAACCCTATATAATACAGCCCCATTCCGAGATCACCCGCAAGATACAGCGTGATCATCCAGAATATGAGGTTACAAACTCTGGTTATTACGCGAACAATTTCCTTAATGTTCATTATATACTCCAATAATCAATTACATACAATGTCATTGCCTGATGATGCCAAGCCCCGTAAGAACAGCCTCCTGCTTATTCTCCATTATAAGGGCTTCGTCTTCGGTCATATGGTCATATCCGCTTAAGTGCAGCATGCTGTGGGCAATAAGAAACGCATATTCCCTTAAGGTGGAATGTCCGTATTCCATGGCCTGACTCTGTACCCTGTCAAGAGATATGACTATATCTCCGAGGATAACAAGTCCTGTTTCAGGGTCTAAGTAATCAGATTCACTTTCGGGAAGGATATACTCTCCTTCCTTGTCAAATTCAAGATTCGGGAAGGACAACACATCCGTAGCCTTGTCGATTCCCCGCATATCCTTGTTAAACTGTCTTATGCCCAAATCATCCGTAAGCAGCAGATTGACCTCAACATCATATGGACATTTCTCTTCATTTAAAACAGCTTCTATGACAAGACGTGCTGTCATCTCATAATCAAAATCCATTATGACATCTGTGTCATTATCCAGAAAAAGCTTCAACTCTTTCCCTTTCTCTTATCACGAGAGGCATCTTCTCTGCGCATCCTGCGGGATGCTTCCTTGCTTTCGTATTTCTCATATGCCATGACTATACGCTGTACAAGGGGATGCCTTACAACATCTTTACTGTCAAGCTCAATAAAGCCTATTCCTTCAACGCCCTTAAGCACCTTAAGAGCCACATCAAGTCCGGATACTGCATCGGTGGGAAGATCCTTCTGGGTACGGTCTCCGGTTATCACCACCTTCGAGCCGAAGCCAATCCTTGTAAGGAACATCTTCATCTGGGCAGGAGTGGTATTCTGCGCTTCATCAAGTATAATATAGGCATTATCCAAGGTTCTTCCGCGCATATAGGCAAGAGGAGCGACTTCAATCAGTCCCTTCTCCATATTCTTAAGGAAGCTGTCCGCTCCCATTATCTGATACAGAGCATCATACAGAGGTCTTAAGTAAGGGTCTACCTTGCTCTGAAGATCGCCGGGCAAAAAGCCAAGCTTCTCTCCCGCTTCAATAGCGGGACGTGTGAGGATAAGCCTCTCCACCTCTCCGTTCTTAAAGGCAGTGATGGCCATAGCCATGGCAAGGAACGTCTTACCTGTACCGGCAGGTCCCATGGAGAATACGATCATATTATCCCTGATGGAATCAATATATCTCTTCTGACCGATAGTCTTGGGCTTAACGGGACGGCCGGATATGGTGTGACATATGAGCTCATCATCTATATTAAGAAGTTCGTCCTGATTATTCTCCATACTCATGGTTATTGCATAATCTACCTGTTGCTCACTTATCTGATTACCGCGCCTTGACAATTCCGATAGAGTCTGCAGGACTCTTACTGTCCTTTTGACGGCAGGTCCTTCACCCTGTATCAGCACCCTGTCTTCACGCAGGATTATATCAGTACCAAGATTCTTCTCAAGCTTTTTAAGATACACATCAAAATCGCCGAATATATTGGCCGCATCCGATGCATCGATCCTTACATAATCTTCCATAACGCATATGTACCCAATCTTTAATATTCTACCATTCTATGGGTTTTGTAGTCAATGTATTTAAGCTTACGGTCAACAGGCTTTTATTTGTGGTACGGCTCGCCGTGAATGATACGAAAAGCACGATATATCTGCTCTGAAAGTATCACACGCATAAGCTGATGCGGGAATGTCATCCCCGAAAAGCTAAGGAGCATATCCGCTCTGCCCTTTACTTCGTCGCATAAGCCAAGACTGCCGCCTATTATAAAGCATATGTGGCTTATTCCGTCCACATTAAGCCTCGATATCTTCTCTGCAAAGCTTACAGAATCCATAGCCTTGCCTTCTATTGCGGTAGCGATGATATAGGCATTAGCCGGAAGCTTGGATATTATCCCGGCCCCCTCCTTGTCAAGTATTGATGCCTTCATGACTTCGCTTGCATTGTCCGGTGTCTGCATATCGGCGACCTCGATAACCTTGAAGTTGCAATATTTAGAAAGACGCTTAGCATATTCTGCAAGCGCCTCTCTGTAAAAAGTCTCTTTGATCTTACCGACACATATAACTGTTATGTTCATCTTTTCCCCTGAAGATATTCATCGATCCCCTTGGCAGCCCTCTTGCCGGCTCCCATTGCAAGTATGACTGTGGCAGCTCCTGTAACAGCATCTCCGCCTGCGTATACACCGTCCTTGGATGTTGCTCCGGTATCCTCAGCAGCTATTATGCAACCACGCTTATTGACATCAAGTCCGTCCGTTGTGGATGAGATAAGGGGGTTGGGGCTTGTGCCGAGTGACATGATAACCGTATCCACATCTATCACGAATTCACTTCCTGCCACCTCGACAGGTCTTCTTCTACCTGATTCATCAGGCTCTCCAAGCTCCATCTTAATGCATTTGATGCCGTTGACCCATCCGTTATCGTCTGTAAGTATCTCTACGGGATTGGTCAGAAGATCGAATATGATACCCTCTTCCTTGGCATGATGTACCTCTTCGACTCTGGCAGGCAGTTCTTCCTCGGAACGTCTGTATACAATATGAACCTCGCTTCCGAGTCTTAATGCCGTTCTTGCAGCATCCATAGCCACATTACCGCCGCCTACAACGGCTACCCTTTTGCCGATCTTAATCGGCGTGGGGCTGGAAGGATCATATGCCTTCATCAGATTGCTTCTTGTTAAGTATTCATTGGCTGAGAATACTCCGCTTGCCGTCTCACCGGGAATGCCCATGAACTTGGGAAGTCCTGCACCGGAGCCAATGAATACGGCATCAAAGCCCTCTTCATTCACAAGCTCATCTATTGTGACGGATTTACCTATTATGACGTTGGTCTCAATCTTCACACCCAATGACTTGACATTCTCTATCTCCTTTTTAACCACCTTAGCCTTGGGAAGACGGAATTCCGGGATACCGTACACAAGTACTCCGCCCGCTTCATGCAGGGCCTCGAATATGGTCACGTCATAGCCCATCTTGGCAAGATCGCCGGCACAGGTAAGTCCTGCAGGGCCGGAACCGATCACAGCGACCTTCTTACCCTTGGGAGCGGAAGCATTCTGAGGCTTGATGCCGTTCTCGGATGCCCAGTCCGCAACGAATCTCTCAAGCTTACCGATAGAGATCGGATCACCCTTGATACCTCTGATACACTTGCCTTCACACTGTGTCTCCTGAGGGCATACTCTTCCGCATACGGCAGGAAGAGCACTTGACTCTGTTATTATCTCATATGCCTTCTTAAAATCCCCGTTTTTAACCTGTTCAATAAAAGCGGGTATATTGATGGACACGGGACATCCCTTTATGCACTGGGCGTTTTTGCAGTTAATACACCTTGACGCCTCGCACATGGCCTCCTCAGAGTTATATCCGAGACAAACCTCATCAAAATTCTTAGCTCTTATCTCAGGTTCCTGTTCACGAACAGGAATCCTCTTTAATACATCAACTTCCATTATCTGTGATACCTCCTGCTATGTGATCAGTTACAGTTACCGCATCCGCCGTGATGCGTATCGCCTTCTTCAAGCTCCAAAAGCTTACGTCCCTCTTCTGTCTTATACATCTGTGAACGCTTCATGGCTCCGTCAAAGTCCACAAGGAATCCGTCAAATTCAGGCCCGTCAACACATGCGAACTTAACCTCGTCTCCCACGATTATCCTGCAGGCTCCGCACATACCCGTTCCATCTACCATGATGGGATTCATGCTGACTATTGTGGGGATACCAAGTTCCTTGGTAAGCAGTGTAACGAACTTCATCATTATCATGGGCCCGATGGCTATGCATACATCATATTTTTTGCCCTCTTTTACAAGGTCCTCGATGACCTTGGTCACCATACCGCTTCTTCCGTAAGAGCCGTCATCTGTAGTAATATAGAGATTGCCGGCTACGGCCTTCATCTCATCCTCTAGTATCACGATATCCTTGGTCTTGGCACCCACTATAACATCCGCTGCAACACCCTGCTCATGCAGCCACTTAACCTGCGGATAGACGGGAGCCGTTCCGACACCGCCTGCCACGAAGAGTATCTTCTTCTTTTTAAGCGAATCAAGGCTTTCCTTAGTCAATTCCGAAGGCTGACCGAGAGGACCGACCACATCATGGAAGGAATCTCCGGTCTTAAGCGTGCACATCTGTTTAGTGCTGGCACCGACAGTCTGGAACACAATGGTGACAGTGCCCTTTTCTCTGTCATAATCACATATGGTGAGAGCTATCCTCTCGCTGTCTTCGCCGGTCCTTACTATAAGGAACTGTCCCGGCATACATTTTTTGGCAACTCTGGGAGCCTCAACTATCATCTGATAGATATTGGCAGCCAGATTCTTAGCTTCAATAATCCTGTACATATTTTCCTCCTAACTGTACACCCGTAATATGATAATAAATATTTTTCAAAAAATCAATAAATATCAGAAGGGAGTTATGGAATAGCTGTCATCAGTGCCCCTTTTGACCAAAAAGACCTCGGCTGTCATACAATCAAGTCCGAATACATTGCTTGTCATGGATTTGACACCGGTTCCGACCATATAGTATTCGTTATAGCAATACAACGATCTTCCGCCTATGTATCGCATCTCGCTGTACATATAGTTGAATCTTCCGGGATAATATTCGCTTGCCCCCGTATTGTCCTTGATATATCCGATGGAAGCCAAATGCTCATACAGCCAGGCCAACCCCATCTCTTCCGTAAAGGCTGTGGTCACATTGACTCTGTATTCCCTTTCAACCACATCACCTTCCACATTGTTACTGTTGATTGCCACACATTTAAAATGTGTTATCCCCTCAGACACGGGGATCGGTTCGCCGTATATCCTTGAGAACCTGTTAGGAGTCGTCTCGTCAAGAGTATAATATACATTGCAGTCCGTTGGTACTATTATCCGAATAAGCTGCGGAGTATCATAATCTCCGGATTCAAGCGAGACTATAGGCTCAGAGGGTGCTTCTGCCTTCACATCATAATTAAGAGTCTCGGTGGATGAACATACACCGTACTCATTTTTAAAAAATGTCTGGATAATATGCTTGCCTTTTTTAAGATAAAGCGGTTCCGTATATACCTTACTTGATTCGCTCGGAGTGGTTCCGTCATCGGTATAATATATTGTTCCGGAGGTTTCATTGGTAAGGGTTAAGATAATCGCTTCATCATAGCTTCCCGATTCATGACTGGCTGTCGGAGGATAAGCAAGATATTCCACGAAGGCCTGTCTTATATCATCATTGGCATAATGCTGCAAGAAGTCATCAATATCATCATAAGCGCCGATATTCTCATATAAGGATATTATCTGTGCATAGGCCAGAGTCGAATTCGGATCTGCAAGGATCATATCCTTATATACCTCGATAGCCATATCGATATTCTCCATGGCAATATAACAGTCAGCCAGTCTCCTTCTGTACTCAACATTGGAGCCATCGATCTTAATCGCTTTTGAGTAATAATTGATAGCCTGTCTGTAATCGGAGACATTATAGGCCTGATCTCCCTTTCTTATCTGATATAAGGCGGAATTATCCTTATAGATCATTACGGATAAAAAGGCTATGAGTCCTGCCATTACGATACAGCCCGCAACGGCATACCAAAGCCTGTACCGGGTATACTTCTCTTTTTGGACCTTCTCATCTTCGTCAAGTGCGCTTACGGAAGGAGCTGACGCAGCCTTCTTCTCATCACTTAATATCTCCGTGACCACACCCTGAAGCGACTCTTCAATGCTTGATTCTATCTCCGGTTCAAATTCAGGTACTATATTAAGCTCCGTGCCGCATATGGGACAGAATATCATTCCATCTTTAAGTTCATATCCGCATTTAGAACAGACCATAATATCTCCATCCATACCGAACGGGTCGATCAGAACAATCCCGTTATCCGTCCGTTTTCATCTACATCTATCGAATACGCCGCAGGCTTTTTGGGAAGCCCGGGCATAGTCATTATATCTCCGGTAAGTACAACAATAAAGCCGGCTCCCGCAGACACATACATATCCCTTACATGAATGTCAAAGCCTTCCGGACATCCAAGAAGCGAAGGATCATCAGACAGCGAATACTGGGTCTTGGCCATACATACAGGCAGTCCGCCAAAGCCAAGCTCTGTAAGCTTATCCATTGATGTCTCGGCCTTCTTGTCGAATATAACTCCCGATGCACCGTATATTTTCTCTGACAGCGTCTTAATCTTCTCCTTAATACTCATATCCGGGGAATATAACGGCTTAAAATCGGCCTTTTTATTCTCGATAGTATCAACAACGACCCTTGCCAGCTCCACGCCGCCTTCACCTCCGTGCTCCCATACCCTCGACAGAGCGAATGAAGCGCCGAGTGAATTACAGAAGCTTCTAACGAATTCCGTCTCCTCCTCACTGTCTGTCACGAAAGCATTGAGTGTTACAACTACAGGCACACCGTATGACTTAAGATTCTCAATATGCTTTTTAAGATTGACTATACCACGCTTTAGCGCATCCAGATCGGGTACGGACAGGTCTTCTTTCTTAATACCGCCGTTATACTTAAGTGCCCGTATTGTAGCGACAAGTACTATCACATCCGGAGCAATGCCCGCCATAGGACACTTGATATCAAGGAATTTCTCGGCTCCGAGATCGGCACCGAAGCCTGCCTCCGTGATGCAGTAATCAGCCATCTTAAGTGCGGATCTGGTAGCTATGACTGAGTTGCAGCCATGGGCTATATTGGCGAAGGGGCCGCCATGGACGATAGCGGGTGTATGCTCAAGCGTCTGAATCAGATTGGGCTTAATGGCATCCTTAAGCAATGCCGCCATTGCGCCGACAGCATTAAGCAGGGATGCCGTCCCCGGCTTGCCATCGAAGGTATAGGCAACGATTATTCGTCCAAGCCTCTCCTTAAGGTCCTTCATATCCGTAGCCAGACATACGATAGCCATTATCTCGCTCGCCACAGTGATCACAAAATGGTCTTCTCTTACGAAGCCGTCAGCCTTATTGCCCATACCTATTACGATATTACGAAGCGCCCTGTCATTCATGTCAAGGCATCTCTTCCATACTATCTGCCTTGTATCGATACCAAGCTCATTCCCCTGATGTATATGATTGTCTATAATAGCCGCCAGAAGATTATTGGCAGATGTTATGGCGTGAAAATCCCCGGTAAAATGAAGGTTAAGATCCTCCATTGGAACCACCTGCGACATACCGCCGCCTGCCGCACCTCCCTTGATACCGAAGCACGGTCCCAATGAGGGCTCTCTGAGTGCTATGATAGCCTTCTTGCCTATATGAGCCATTGCCTGCCCCAGACCCACTGTTGTAGTGGTCTTGCCCTCACCCGCAGGTGTGGGATTAATGGCAGTGACAAGGATAAGCTTGCCGGAAGGTCTTGACTCAAGGCTCTTGATATATTCATCCGAAAGCTTACACTTATATCTTCCGTAGAGCTCGATATCATCCTCCTTAATCCCAAGCTTAGCCGCAACCTCCTTGATAGGCAGCATCCTGGCTTCCTGTGCGATCTCAATATCTGATTTCATGACGTACTCCTTTTAATATATTGTCACTATATTAGATGTATTCTTCTACATATTGTTCGAACTGGTCTGGGCTCATAAGTATCTCTCTTGCCTTGGTTCCGTTCTCATCACCTACGACACCTGCCTCGCTTAACTGATCCATGATCCTCGCCGCTCTGTTAAAGCCTATCTTGAATTTGCGCTGCAGGCTGCCGATGGAGGCTTTATCATGAGCTATTATGAATCTTCCCGCTTCAGCAAAAAGATCATCTATCTCATCATCAGAGCCCTGCCCCTGTCCCTGAGAAGAGGAACTGAGGGAGGATATCTTGTTCTCTATATCGGCAGTACCTATACCTACATAGTCCTGCTCCTTTAAGAACTCAACGACCTTCCCGACCTCAGCATCCGATACGAATGCGCCCTGAACTCTTGCAGGCTTAGGATAACCCTGAGGGAAGAACAGCATATCGCCTTTACCGAGCAGCTTCTCCGCACCGTTCATATCCAGTATGGTTCTTGAATCCACACCGCTTGATACGGCAAAAGCCACACGACTCGGCATATTAGCCTTGATAAGTCCGGTTATGACATCAACCGACGGTCTCTGAGTGGCAATGATAAGGTGAATGCCACAGGCTCTTGCAAGCTGTGCCAGACGGCAGATACTCTCCTCAACCTCTTTGGCGGCTACCATCATGAGATCCGCAAGCTCGTCAACAATGATAACTATCTGCGGAAGCTTATGTATCTCATTGCCCTCATCATCTACCGAATGACCTGATGCCATGAATTCTTCGATCTTCTTATTATATCCCTTGAGATCTCTTACATTGAGATCCGCGAATCTCTTATACCTCTCCGTCATCTCGGCAACGCCCCAGTTAAGGGCGGCTGCAGCCTTCTTGGGATCGGTCACAACAGGGATCATAAGGTGAGGAATGCCGTTATAGACACTTAGCTCAACCACCTTCGGATCTACCATGATAAGCTTGACATCATCCGGATGCGCTTTATACAGTATGCTCATTATTATGGTATTGATGCACACGGATTTGCCGGAGCCTGTAGCACCGGCGATCAACATATGCGGCATCTTGGCAATATCAGCTACAATGGTCTTACCTGCTATATCCTTGCCGACGGCGAAGCATATCTTGCTGTCAAAATCCTTAAACGCCTTATCCTCAAGCAGTTCTCTTAATCCAACTCCTGTGCTTTCCTTGTTGGGGACCTCAATACCCACAGCGGATTTGCCGGGAATGGGAGCTTCTATCCTTATGTCGGTTGCCGCAAGACTTAATTTGAGATCATCCGCAAGAGACACTATCTTATTGACACGTACTCCCACCTCAGGCTGGAGCTCGAATCTGGTAACACTCGGTCCCTGACTTATATCCGTAACCTTGGCCCTGACACCGAAGGTCTCAAGAGTCTCCTGAAGCATCCTTGCGGTATCCAAGAGCTCATTTTTGCTGTTACCGCCTCCCTTGCTCTCCATTTTGTTAAGCAGTGACAATGGCGGCATCTTATATGCCTTGGAGCCTCCCTGTGTTGCCTTCCTGATATTTTTTTTCATATCAAGCTCCACATTTTTAACGGATGTGGGATTATTGATCGTATCGGCCTTTAATGCCGCTACGGGCTTATGCTCACCATCTCCTGATGTATAGATCGGTTCGGGCTCTTTACTGTCATAGACATCTGTCTGAGTGTCCGCACCGCCTCTTCCGAAGGTTATATCGCCCAGTGCATCATAAGGGCTCTTGGCAACCGCATGTGCCTTTTCCGTAGGAACAAGGTCAGTGTCTTCGATGTCATTTACTGTGATCTCATGGATATCATCTCTTTCGAAGGTGTTCTTTTTATGCTTTTTATTTCGTGTATCGGCCTTATCTCCTACCATGACATCAGCGACGCCGGATACCTTCTTATTGATCCTCGGAGTCTTGTCTATATCCGGGAGAGTATCTCCGTGTATTACGGGAGCATCCTTTGACTTATCGGGAGCGCCGTCATTCTCATTAACAGAGCCTATACCGACACCGATACCGCGCCTTTTCTTCGCATATCGCGGAAGCTCATCATCATAGGCATCCGTATGGTCTGAAGCCGCTTCCCTTTCCTTTATGTGTTCAAGCCGCTGTCTGTAATCACTGCGCTTTTCGCCGACATATTCACCGGAGCTTTTAAGCGCTCTCCTTCCCGAATCACCGAGCGCGCTCAACGCATCCCTGCCAAGGAATATGATAAGAGCGAATATAAAAAGGATTACTATGAGTGTGATAGCGCCGAAGGTTGACAGATATCTATTAAGGAAATACGCAACCGAGCCGAATATCACACCACCGCCGCGGCGCTTGTCGGCGCCCGTTTCCCATAAGAGTCTGATATCAAAGGCTGCGCTGTCCTTAGTCATTCCTCCGACAAGCTCCGTAAGTATGCTTATAAGAATGTACATTATTATGCCGCAGATAACGCGCCTTTTGACAAGCACACTCTCACTTACCGAATACAGTGCAAAAACAAGGATGACTCCAAGGAATGGCAAGACATAGGCCATAAGCCCGAATATGCCGAACAACCCCTTGCTTATGATCGCGCCTGCCTTACCAAGTACACCGATACAGCTTAAAAATAAGAGTACACATACGGCAACTGTTATAAGAACCGTAAGTATGGGACTTAATACAGGCTCCTCGATCACTGCCCGATTACGTCCCTTAACGGTAGATGCCGTTCTTTTGTTGTTATTGCCGGAAGCCCTTCTGCTTCTGTTATTGCCTGTATTATTAGCCATATATATTCCGATACCTATTCATAATCGTAATGCATCATATCCTGAGTGGGTTCTATATCATACTTCATATCTTCATCCCTGACTTCATGATCATAATCTATATCCCTGTGCTCATGCCTCTTAGGAAGGGGCAAGGGGCTCTTAAGGAGCTCGATGGTGACAGAAGGCGTGGAGTTCAAAGCATCTCTGGCTGCTTTTTCGATCTCTTCATCGGTAACACTGCTCTCTGTGGGTCTCTCCCTTACAGCTTCCTCGCCTTCTTTTGCGATATCGTCTGAAGGCGCACCCTCCTCCGTTACGCTGTCCGTATATGCCTCCGCTTCCGATGCTGTAGCCTTATTATTACCGTTAATAACAGCACGGATGATAAGAGACAGGATAAAAAGCAGCAGAGCTGTCCCAAGGAAGATAAGACGGTTCTCCCTAAAAAGGATATAGTATCCGGTATCACCCCAAAGCATGGGCAGCTCTCCCCATAAAGGAGCCGCGTCACATAAGAGTGCTATGATAAAAGCCCAAAGTCTGCCTAAGACATTCTTAACTGCGAAATAGATCAATACAACAGGAATAAGCTCTAACAATATGTTCAAAATAATGACAGTACCGTCCAGATTCCCCATGAACTTGAAAGCACACGAGCAGAGCGTCAGATACATGCCCTTAAGGGTAAAATAGTTACAGTACACATATCCGCTGTCGCCTATATATGCAGGATCGTAATATCTGTCCATGGGTGCTATCCTGCTTGCCAGATCAAGCTCATATTGCAGATAATAGCCATATGCAAAGCGCAGTATGATACCCGCCCCGATTACCGTCACAAAGCCTATAACACCGAGTATGGTATTCCTTATATGTACTTTTTGATTGGTCTGTGATTCCTTATCCATCCTGACTCACACCGTTAATATGCTATAAGCTACTGGGCATCGCTCCAATTGGTATATACATCCTGTACATCATCATCTTCATCGAGAAGATCCAGTATCCTCTGTATCTGCTTGACAGTCTCTTCATCCGTTACATCCACATATGTCTGAGGAAGCATGGTGACCTCGCCCGATACTACAGGTATCTTGTTCTCTTCAAGCGCACCGAGCACGGCCTGAAGGTCATCCGGAGATGTCACTATCTCGAAGCTGTCTTCTTCATCGGAGAAATCCTCCGCACCGGCATCGAGAACGATCATCATAAGGTCATCCGCTTCGAGATCACATTCCTCCTTATCGACTATGATCTGTCCCTTTTCATCAAACATGAAGCTTACGCATCCCGGAGTTCCTATACTTCCGCCGCCCTTGGTGAAGCAGTTGCGGACATTGGCTGCGGTACGGTTCTTATTATCCGTAAGTGTCTTGACTATAATGGCAGTACCGCTGGGGCCATAGCCTTCATAGGTGATATGCTCATAGCTTACATTGCCGGACTCACCGGCAGCCTTTTTGATACCTCTGTCAATAGTATCGTTGGGCATATTGTTGGCCTTGGCCTTCTGGATGACCTGTGCTAACTTAAAGTTATTGGCCGGATCGGGCCCGCCCTCTTTGACCGCAACAGCAAGCTCACGGCCTATCATGGTGAATATCTTGCCCTTGGCGGCATCATTTTTTTCTTTCTTGTGTTTGATATTAGCGAATTTTGAATGTCCAGACATTTTCTCTCTCCTTCTTATTCTTCAACATTATCCTTAACATTATCTTCGGTTTCCCTGTCACGGTCGCTTTCGACCTTTGTGACTAAGATCTGCCTTATCATATTATGATCAACCTCAAGTATCTTGAAATTGTAATCACCCAGCGTTATATCGAATCTTTCTTTTTTATCGGGTATCTTGCCCATCCGGGATATCATATATCCGTTAATCGTCTCGAAATCCTCAGTACCGAAGTCTATCCCGAATCTCTTCGTAAGCGCTTCAAGCTCCGTGATCCCGTCTATGATATACTTATCTTCGCCTCTTTCCACAATGCGCTCGTCATCCTCGTCATACTCATCGCTTAAGTTGCCGACGATCTCTTCAAGTATATCCTTCATCGCCACAAGTCCGGCAGTCTGACCGTATTCGTCGATAACTATAACCATCTGGAGATTGGTAGCCTGCATGGTATGGAAGAGGGAATCTATCTTGCGTGTCATGGGGATGAACCTTGCTTCCCTTAACAGTCCGTCGATGCTGTCCACTGATTTAAGATTCTTGCCCTTGATCTTGGAATACTTCATCGCATCCTTAAGATGCAATATGCCTATTATACGGTCTAAGTCCTCCTCGTATACGGGAAAGCGGCTGTGCCCCGAATCAAGCATATATGTCAGTGCATCATTAAGCCTTACGGAACCGTCTATTGCGGTAATATTGCTTCTGTCCGTCATTATGTCCTTGGCCTGCTTATCTCCGAATTCGAAGATGTTGTTGATCATCTCGGCTTCATTGTCTTCGATATAGCCACCGGCCGCGCTCTCGTTGACTATAGATATTATCTCCGCTTCGGCAGCATCAGAAAGCCCCTTTTTTCTGCCGATAAATCTGTATATCAGCACGCACAGGGCAATAATCGCATTATTGATCAATACCGTTATAAGTATAATCCCAAAAATCTTCATACAATCCCAATCAAGCTAATTATCCGTCAATTAATCTCATTCGTAAGGGTGAATGGCGGCATCATCGAAGAAATCCCTTGTATATCTCACTTCGCCGTTCATGGTATACACTCTGGGAACTCTCTTACCGATTATGCAGGCAAGCTCATAATTAAGCATTCCCGAAAGATCAGCCAGTTCCTCTAGTGTGATGGCTTCGTTCCCCGAACTTCCGATAAGCGTAACCTCATCACCCTCTTTAACGCCGGGGATATCCGTTATATCCACCATGAACTGGTCCATACATATGCGTCCTATGATGGGCGCTCTCTTACCGGCTATAAGTACACTTCCCTTACCCGATAAAAGTCTGGGATATCCGTCACCGTATCCGACAGGAATCGTTGCTATCACTGTCGGCCTTTTGGTAACGAAGGTTCCGCCGTAGCTTACGGCTGTATCCGGCGGAACTTTTTTAATAAAGGTTATATGCGAGACTAAGGACAGAAGGGGCTTAAGATTTAGCCTGTCATGGTCCACCTCGTCGCTTGGCCACAAGCCGTACATGATTATACCTGCCCGCACAAGCTTCTTATGAGCTTCCGGCATCTGCAGGATAGCCGCTGAATTGGCTATATGAACCATATTGAATTCATAATCAAGCTTATCCCTTACACAGTCGATAAAGGCGTTGAAGCGGTATAACTGCTCATATGCACTGTCAAGATTAGTCTCGTCGGCTCTTGCAAAATGTGAGAATATGCCTTCAACATTAATATTCTTATATGAAATCGCCTTTTTAACAAAAGCCACGCCCCGCTCATCGTACGGGATACCTATCCTGCTCATTCCCGTATCGACCTTGATATGTACCTTGGCGATAAGTCCGAGCCTTGAAGCGGTACTGTCGATCTCCTCAAGCATATCCTCCCTGAATACGGTAAGCCTCACATCCCTTATGATCATCTCCTCATATGAGCTTGGGAAGGAATACCCTATGATGATAACGGGCTTTCTTATCCCGTTATTGCGAAGCTGCATAGCCTCTTCCGCAGTTGCCACCCCATAACCGGATATTCTGTCTATCGGTTCAAGTTCCTTGGCAATCGGAAGCGCTCCGTGACCGTATCCGTCCGTCTTGATAACCGCAATAATGCCGGTGTCCGGCGGAATAAGCCCCGATATCTCCTCTATATTGGATTTAACCGCACCAAGCTCTATCTTGGCGCATACTCTGTCCAGATTAACTTTCATAGCCTATAAGCTTCTTATGCTTCACTTTTATTCTTGTCCATTATCACAGCGGCAGCGGCAACCTTAAGCTTCTCTTCCTTTTCCTGCTCTTTCTTCTTCTCCGCTTCCTTCTGTTCTTCCTTGATGGCCTTAAGCTTAAGTATCTTCTCCATGGGATTATACTTCATGTCGAACATATCCACCACATCCGGCCCGAATACATCATGCATATAGGAATACATCACACCGTTTTGTATCTCCATCTCCTGCTTGCGCACGACATTCTTCTTAAGCTCCACCCTTATACCGGATATCCAGTCCGCAAGCTCATCTATCTCTTTTTCATTCCTGTGCATCACATCATATATGAGTTCAGCGGTTATCTGCATGATATCGCGGTTTATCTCATCTATCTCCTTGGGGATGTCTCCAAGGTCTTCCTCGTGCTTCTGAAGCTTCTCGTTGCACTCCTCGATAAGCCTCTTGTTATCCTCGACCTTCTTGCTGCTGTCGGATTCATTATTATCCATAAGGACAACGATCTCGTCCATCATCTTCTTTTTGAGCTTCTTGATGTCCTTCATCTCTGTGGTGATCTTGCCCTGCCTTCTTAGCAGATCGTTAAGCTGCTCTTCAAGCTTCTTAACCTCACTTGGCTTCTCTATCATGGTCCATATCTTATGCCATTTATTATCAAGAGTCACAACAGGTATGTTGCCCGATGCAACAGCTCTCTTTAATCTGTCGTTATAATCACTCATAGGATATCTCCGATATTATAATCACTTATGACGCTTGCTGTACAGCATATAACTTAACTTCATAAGACTGTCGCTTAAGTGTACGTTCTCAACCACCACATCATCCGGAACATTAAGATCCGTATGAGCAAAATTCCATATTGCCTTGATACCGCATCTGACCACTCTGTCCGCAACCTCAAGTGCTCCCGTCTTGGGTATCGCTATTACGACGATATCTATATTATGCTTAATGATGAAGCTTTCGAGCTCTTCCATGGGCATAACCTTAAGGTCGCCGATCCTTCTGCCGATGAGAGCAGTATCCTTATCGAATATACCCTCGAATATGAAGCCCCTGTTCTCGTAATTGCTGTAATTGGTCAGCGCGCGTCCGAGATTGCCGGCTCCGACTATTATAAGCCTGTGAGCTTCGTTGAGACCGAGTATCTTGCCGATCTCGTCATACAGGTATTCAACATTATAGCCGTAACCCTGCTGACCGAAGCCGCCGAAATTATTAAAATCCTGCCTGATCTGACTGGCGGTAACCTTCATGATGCCTGACAATTCCCCACTGCTTATCCTTTCCACGCCATCATCCTTAAGATCACCCAGATATCTGTAGTATCTCGGAAGCCTCCCGATGACAGCCTGTGATATATTCTTATTATCCAAATCACTGTTCATAATATCTATACCGCCAAATACATCATATTGTATACCATGAAAAGAAAAACCACAATCTCTTCCATGAACATACACGTTAATATTTTAACACAAAAAGAGCAATACATAAAGAAATATTGCTCTTTTTAATAAAATCATATTAAAAACCGGATCAAAGCCTATAATCTGTCGGCAAGATCAAGGATCAGTTCTCTTGATTTCTCCCATCCGAGGCAGGCATCCGTGATGGATTTGCCGTATATTCCCTCTCCTATCTTCTGGTTGCCGTCCTCGATATAGCTTTCGATCATAAGCCCCTTGACCATTTTGTGTATATCATCATTATACGATCTGCTGTTAAGGACCTCTTTGGCTATACGTGCCTGTTCAAAAGGATTCTTCCCCGAATTGGCGTGATTGCAATCTATGATCACGGCAGGATTAAGGAGATCGGCAGCCTCATAGAACTTATGAAGAAGGATAAGATCTTCATAATGGTAGTTGGGCATAGCCTGATCGTGCTTATTGGCGTAGCCTCGTAATATCGCATGGGCAAGCGGATTGCCGTCCGAATGGACTTCCCATCCCCTGTATATGAAGGTATGACCGTGCTGCGCCGCCTTGATCGCGTTGATCATTACCGAATAGCCGCCGCTTGTAGGATTCTTCATTCCGACGGGTATGTCCACACCGCTTGCCGTCAGCCTGTGTTGCTGATCCTCAACACTCCTTGCGCCTATGGCAACATAAGCCAGTACATCATCGAGATATCTGTGGTTCTCAGGATAGAGCATCTCATCCGCACAAGAGAAGCCGGTATCCGACAAAGCTCTCATATGAAGCTCTCTGATAGCAACAATGCCCTTGAACATATCGGGCTTGCCCTCAGGATTGGGCTGATGGAGCATACCCTTATAGCCCTCGCCGGTGGTACGGGGCTTATTGGTATATATCCTTGGTATGATGAATATCTTATCCTCTACCTTATCCGCAACCTCTCTTAACCTTTTTAAGTAATCTATGACACTGTCCTCTCTGTCAGCGGAACAGGGTCCGATAATCAGCAGGAACTTATCGCTTTTACCCGTGAATATGTCCTTTATCTCTTCCGCTCTCTTTTTTACGATTTCACTCATCTCGGAAGTAAGCGGATACATCTCCTTGACTTCCTTCGGAATGGCGAGCTTTCTTTCAAATAGCATTCCCATGTTCTTATCTCCGTTTTATATTTCTATTTTTTGTTAAAAAGTGCGCGTCTTGCAGTGGAGGTGCGCATTTTCTCCTTCATACCCTCGGTATCTTCCGCAGCAAGCTCATCCCTTAGAGACTTGAATTCCTCCATGAATCTGTCCATCTCTTTTAACAGACTGTCCTTATTGAGTAGGAAAAGCTCGCTCCACATGTTCTCATTGATGCGCGCGATCCTTGTAAGATCTCTGAAGGAATCACCCACATAATCCACAAGCTTCTCATTATCGGAACAATTCATAAGTGTTACCGCGATACAGTGTGTAAGCTGGGACACGAATCCGATCATCTCATCATGCTCTTCGGGAGACAGTATCGAGATAGCACCGAATTGCAGGAGTAAAGCGATCTCACGACATATCTCAATGGCATTCTCGGTATTCTTATCTGTAGGTACAATAATATAATTGGCACCGTAGAATATCTTCTCATCTGAATTTTCCACGCCATAGACTTCTTTACCGGCCATGGGATGTGCGGCTATGAATTCCACATCTTTACGCAGCATATCCTGAATATCATATACGATACAGCTTTTGACGCCGGTTACGTCCGTAAGTATGGCACCTTTTTTAAGATACCTCTGATTATCCCCGATCCATTCCTTGAACACATGAGGATAAAGAGCGAATACAACAATGTCAGCCTTTCCTATCAAATCAGGGTCCGGACTTACAGATCCTTCATCTATGATCGCATTTTTCAATGCATAATCTATGGTTTCTTGTCTTCTTGCCAAAGCCGATACATTAAAGCCGAGCTTTCTAAGTCCCTTGGCATAGCTGCCACCTATAAGACCGAGTCCGACTATCAATATATTACACTGTCTGTTGATCAGCATATATTAACACCTGCCTTCCTTAACGTATCTATAAAGGACGGGAAGCTCTTATCAATGGACTCCACACCGTCTATGGTTCCGCCGTATAAGCTGCACAGAACAGCCATCGACATGGCGATCCTGTGATCATTATGACTGTCTATTACATCGCTTGGTGCATGCAGACCGTTGGGCGTACTGACATATATGTCATTAGCATCGACCACAACCTCTGCTCCCATTTTGATAAGCTCATCCTTCATCGCATTGCCTCTGTCGGACTCCTTAATGGCGAGTCTTCCGGTACCGGTAAGTCTCCCTCCACCGATAGCTGCGGCATATGCCATTAGAACAGGCCCCAGATCCGGGCAATCCGAGATATCGGCGACCTTGCCCTCATCAAGCTCATCCAGCAGAGCGGTGATGACCTTGTCGCCCTGAATACTCTCATCCTTAAGTCCGGTAAGAAGGATTATATGCTTATAGCCGGCAGATAATCTTGCAAGAGCATAGAGAATAGCCCCGTTGGACCAGTCTCCCTCAATACTCATCTCCACCGGAGTATAATGCTGATTACCGGGGATATGGATAGTATTATTGTCTTCCCAGAATATATCGATACCGAAAAGCTTAAGAACTTCTATGGTTATATCGATATAAGGTCTGCTTTCAACAGGCGGCTTGATTATAAGTCTGCTGTCCGCATCCAGCTTGGGAAGGATAAAAAGAAGCCCCGTAATAAACTGACTGCTGATATTGCCCTCCACGGTATATTCTCCGGGATTCATCCTTCCCTCCACCTCGACCTTTTCGCTGTTATGCGAAAAAGTTACATAGGTATACTCAAAAAGCCTGTCATATACATCGAGCGGTCGGCTTAAGAGTCTCTTGCTCCCGACAAGCTTAATACTCTGGTTGCCCGGCACCATATTACAGGAATACATAAGGGTGCATATCGGGATCATGAATCTTAAGGTCGAACCGCACTCTCTGCAATCAAGCGTGGGGACTTCATACTCCTCCTTCTTGCCGTCCATGATAAAAAGCTCTTCACCCTTCTTATCCGATGTGGTAAAGATACCTGTAACCTCGGCCTTATACAATCTGCCTGATTCGCCGTTCTCATCATCATACTGTATGGTCAGGCTTATATCGGCACCAAGAGCGCTAAGACAATCAATGGTTGCGCTTATATCCTCGGAAAGCTCAAGTCCTTTGATCACGGATACTCCATCAGACAGAGCGGCACCTATAAGAGCTCGATGCGCAATGCTCTTCGACGGTGGTGCCTTGATTATATGAACTTTATCAGATTCCCCGGTAATCCTGTTAAACGTACATCTCATGGCTTTACTTCGTAATTCTCCTTAAGATAATCCATTGCTTCAATATATCCCTTGAGTCCGTGCCCCTTAACTGTATGAACACATGCCTGTCTGACATAGCTTATCTTCCTGAAATCCTCTCTGCTGTCCGGATCAGATATATGAACTTCCACTGTGGGAATTCCCACGGCCTTGACTGCATCAAGTATACCGACGGAAGTATGCGTATAAGCCGCAGGATTGATGACTATCCCGTCCGCCTCCTTATATGCCTGCTGTATCCTGTCTATCAGAGCTCCCTCATGATTGGACTGATATAGCTCAACCTCTACCCCGATCTCCTTAGCGTGGGCAATTACCATATCACATAAGTCCTTATAGCTTTCGTGTCCGTATATGTCCGGTTCACGAATTCCCAGCATATTGATATTACATCCGTTTAATACAAGTATCTTCATAGCTTTTATCCGATAAGGTCAATGATCCTCTCTGCCGCTTCTAAGGCAGTACCGTCATTAATAATGTGTTCATCGCTTGTTGTGCAATATGTATTATACCGCTCATCATATCTTTTACGCAACATATCCGCATCCTTTGAAAGAGGTCTGTCATCGGAAGGGATGATATCTTCTACAGGTCGGTCTATGAATATCACTAAGCCGTTACTTTTAAGCGCATCCACATTATCTTCTCTTAATACGGCGCCCCCTCCGGTAGAGATGATAATGCCGTTTTGCATGCTTACCTCTTTAATAACTTCGCTTTCAATATCACGGAAGTAACTCTCCCCTTTTGAGGCAAAGATATCGGATATCTGTCTGCCCTCACGCTTAACAATAAGCTCATCCGTATCTACCATGTCCATCTTAAGCTTATCTGCCAGATATCGGGCGATAGTTGATTTGCCGCACCCCGGCATTCCCGTAAGAACAATATTGCGCTTACTGTCGTAGAGCCTTTTATATATCCTGTCAATTAGTGCTTTAGAATTATCTGTATTCCGGGACTTTTTTACATCAATGAAAAGCTTGTATGCATATACAGCCTGAGTGATAAGCATCTTAAGTCCTCCGGCGCATTTTATACCGCGCCTTGCGGCATCCAGTATAAGCTTTGTTCTTAAAGGATTGTATATTACATCTATCACACCGGACAGTTCATTGAATGCACTTATATCTATCGGTGATACCCCCGGTGCGGGATACATGCCTGCAGGAGTTGTATTGATGATTATCTGCGCATCGGCATGGCTTTCATAAGCCTCATCATATGATATATATGAGATATTATCATCCGCTGCCTTACATGAAGAGGGATTCCTGCTTACCACATATATGCTCCCGGCACCAAGTGATCTGCATACAGACCTTGCGGTCTTGGATGTGCCTCCGGTGCCGAGTATCAGAACCTTCTTACCTCCAAGGTCAATATCCGCATGAAGGATAAGCTCCCTTAACCCGAAGTAATCCGTATTGTATCCGTATAATACATCGTTGCGATTAACTATTGTATTGACCGCGCCGATCTCTTTGGCGGCCTCATCTGTCTCATCAAGATACGGTATTACCGTCTCCTTATACGGGATCGTGACATTGATCCCTCTGAATGCCTTTGCTTTGAAGAAATCATGTATATCACCGGGTGCAAGCTCCTTAAGCTCATATACATACTCACCGGCTTTTAATCCTTCGTATTCAGCTATAAGTCCGTGTATGATCGCCGAAAAGCTGTGGGGAAGATGCTCCCCTATAAGTCCGTATTGCATAGATAATCCGTCCCGTAATGTGTAACAAGCATGTCTGCTATGACAATGGCCGTCATTGCATCAACTACTATCCTTGCCCTGTGTATTATGGCAGGGTCATGTCTTCCCTCTATCTTAAGCTTTGTATTGACTCCGTTTTTAAGATCGACGGAATCCTGCTCCTTGTATATCGATGGAGTCGGCTTAATGACCGTAGAGAATTCGATGGGCATCCCGTTGGTTATACCGCCTCCGATACCGCCGTTATGATTGGTAGTCGTAATAACGCCGTTACCTGACATTCTGTAGGCATCATTGGCCTCGCTTCCGTGCATCCTTCCCAACGAGAATCCGTCTCCGAAGCTTATACCCTTAACCGCAGGGATTGCGAATATCGCATGAGAGATCATGCTCTCGACGGAATCAAACCACGGCTCTCCGATACCGCCCGGACAACCGATCACGGCGCTTTTAAGTATACCGCCCACGCTGTCACCCTTAGATGCGGCCTCCTCAATATATGCTCGCATCTTATCCTCCACCGACTCGTCAAGTACAGGGAATTCTCTGTCATAGAGGTCTTCTATATCCGATATATAGTCTTCAAAATCTCTGTCCTTAATATCACCCATAGATGATATATGTGTACCTATATATATGCCCTTGGATTCAAGAGCCTGCATGACTATAGCTCCGGCAGCCACAAGCGGTGCCGTGATACGGCCGCTGAAATGTCCGCCTCCTCTGTAATCCTGAAAGCCGTGATACTTAAGCTGCGCAGTATAATCCGCATGCCCCGGTCGCGGAATCACATTAAGCGCCGCATAATCTCCCGATCTTGTATTGGTATTCTCAATCATTATGCATATAGGAGTTCCCGTCGTATGGTCTTCATAGACCCCGCTTAATATGCGATAGCTGTCGGCCTCATGACGGCTTGTGGATATGCGTCCCTTGGGCTTGCGCAGCTCTAACATCCTGTCAATATAAGCCCGGTCCACTCTGATTCCGGGAGCAATACCGTCAATCACGCAGCCTATGGCCTCGCCGTGGCTTTCGCCAAAAAGTGTAACCGTGAGATTATTGCCAAATGTATTTTTCATAATGATCCACCACGCCTTTGTGTTATATTACTTTATTGGAGATTGCCGGTCTTATGAAGGTCTATCTCTTCCGTGTAGTGGCCGGCAACTTTAAGCTTGGCACAGCATACCGATAATTCCTTAAGCATCCTTATACCCTCTTCGGACCTCTGGTTGCCCTGAGCCTCCACATAGAAGTAATACTGCCACGGCGTATCCTTAACGGGACGGCTCCTTAGGACTCTCATGTTAAAGCCGTGCGAACATATGATATTCACTGCCTTTGCCAGAGCTCCCACCTCATCATTAACGGTAAAAAGAAGAATGAATGTATTCTGATTGCCTATCTCAAGCTCCGTGGCTCTTGAGAATACCGCAAAGCGGGTTGTGTTGACATTGCTAACATTGATATCATGATCTAGGACAGTAAGTCCGTATATGTCGGCTGTCTCTGCGCTTGCAATGGCCGCAGTGCTTATATCATTAAGCTCCGCAACCTTCTTGGCTGCATATGCCGTATTGCGCGCCTCTTCCGCTTCAAAGCCGTTCTTCGTAATATAATCCGCACACTGGTCAAGTGCCTGCTGATGACTTAATACCTTCTTGATATCCGATATCTTAGCGCCCTTGATGCCCAGAAGATTATGATTGACAGGCAATGAATATACACCATTGATATACAGATCTCCCGCAAAGGTTATATCAATGACCTGTCCCACCTCTCCTGTATAGCTGTTCTCGATGGGAAGGACGCAGCAGTCGCAATCGCCGCTTTTAACAGCCTCGTATGCCGCTTCAAAGCTCTTATAGGACACCAGATTGCCACTTGGGAATATCTTCTTGGCAGCAATATAAGCAAAAGCGCCTTCAACACCGCTGTATGCGATCTTCATTCCGGAAGTGATGTTGCTCATAAATCTTCTGGATATATCCATCGTAGAATGCATGTAATTAACATAGAATGCCCTGATATCGGGATCGCTTATATATGGTGAATTCTTCTGTATCACCACATCCTCTCTGCCCGAATCCAAGATCGGCATGCCGTTCTTGGCCTTATAACGGGCTATATCACGCACAGCCATGAAGCGCTTCTCGAAAAGCGCTGCCATCTCTTTGTCAATACCGTCAATGATCTCTCTTTTTTCCTTAAGTTCGTCCATAGTCTCCTCTCTTCTTCCATACCCGTGCCATTCAGGGGATTAAAACGGAGAGATTTATAAAAAAATCCACCGCTTTTTATCATCCTAAAAGGCGGTGGAAATAAACACTACTTAAAATCCTATATATCGGAGTTCTGCATACTGTCTAAGTCCATCGCATTATTAAAGTAAAAGTAAAAATATGAAAATGTATCGTACTTAAACATATGCTCATCCTTTCGTATCGTGAGGCATCCATGAGCCTCTGATAAAATATAATAAGACATTATAGTCATAATGTCAACATTTATTTTAGCACATAAAAGTGCTAAAGTGTATTCCCGTTATAATATGTATAAAGTGACAAAATCCGGTCTCTTGTGATATACTACATATCGCTATGTTAATTTCGGTCAGTAATATCAATAAAACCTTCATAGATAAGCAGGTGCTTAAGGATGTATCTTTTCATCTCAATGAACATGATAAGTGCGCTCTGATAGGCATTAACGGCTGCGGCAAGACTACTCTCCTTAATATTATCATCGGGGAGACCGTGGCCAAGAGTAAAAATGCCGGTGATATATCCGTATATAAAGCATATGCCTTAAGTCCGGATTCCGGAAGTGTATCCTTAAGCAAAGATACTACTGTGGGCTATCTGCCGCAGAACGCAATTCTTGACAGCGATAATACCATATATGAGGAGGTGCTTGAGATAAAGCGACCTCTTCTTGATATGCAGGACAGATTAAGAGACATGGAAAGCTCGCTTGAGAGCTTAACCGGACAGGAGCTTAATAAGCGTCTGGAGGAATACCATACTCTGTCCGAGGAATTCGACCGTGCAGGCGGATATATGATCGACAGCGAGGTAAGCGGTACACTTAAGGGACTCGGCTTTAAGGAGGACGAATTCTCTTCATGTACAGCCACGCTCTCCGGCGGTCAGAAGACAAGAGTTGCTCTTGCCAAGCTTCTTGTAGGCTGCCCGGATCTTATCATACTCGACGAGCCCACTAACCATCTGGATATCAGCGCCATAACATGGCTTGAGAATTATCTGCGTTCATATAAGGGCGCAGTACTTATTGTATCGCACGACAGATACTTCCTTGACAGGATAGTCGATAAGGTTGTGGAGCTTGAATACGGTAAGACAACCGTATTCACGGGTAATTATACCGACTATGCCGTCAAAAAAGAGAGTCTTCGCATAGCGGCACTTAATGCATATATGAATCAGCAGCGTGATATTAAGCATCAGCAGGAGGTCATAGAGAAGCTTCGCTCCTTTAACAGAGAAAAGTCCATAAAGCGCGCTGACTCAAGACAGAAAATGCTTGATAAGGTTGAGCTTATTAATAAACCTGTGGAACTAAATGATAAGATGCAGATAGTCTTGACTCCAAGGATAGAGAGCGGCAAGGATGTACTTATCATTGAGGGATTATCCAAATCTTACGATACTCTTCTGTTCAAGGATGTCAATATACTGCTTCGTAAGGGCGAGCATGTGGCTATCATCGGGGATAACGGAACCGGCAAGACTACCCTGCTTAAGATAATCAATTCTCTCACGGAAGCCGATTCGGGAAGTGTAACTCTTGGTGCCAATGTCACGATCGGTTACTATGATCAGGAGCATCACGTCCTTAATGATGACAATACTATATTCAATGAGATAAGTGATGCGTACCCGACTCTTAAGGAGGTGGAGATACGTAATACTCTTGCTGCTTTTCTGTTCACCGGGGATGATGTATTCAAAAAGATAGGCTCTCTCTCAGGCGGTGAGAAGGGGCGTGTATCTTTAGCCAAGCTTATGCTGGGTGAGGCTAATTTCCTGATATTGGATGAGCCTACCAACCATCTTGATATGGCTTCAAAAGAGATACTTGAAGCTGCTGTCAATAATTATACGGGAACAGTACTCTATGTAAGCCACGACAGATACTTTATCAACAAGACTGCCGAGCGTATCCTCGAATTAAGCGGCTATGGATTCAAGGAATATCAGGGCGATTATGACTATTATCTTGAAAAAAAAGAAGCTGCCTTATCAGTAAATCCAACTACCGACATAAGAAACGGCAAAGCATCATCGGCAGCATCAGTATCATTATCCTCTGGCAAAGAAGCCGCAAGCACTGCATCTTCCGCCGCCGCTGATTATAAGGCTATGAAGGCTGCGGCTGCCGAGGAAAAAAAGCTAAAAAGACTTATACAGGAATCCGAAGAAAGGATCAATGAATATGAGACAAAGCTTAACGAGATCGCCACAAAGCTTAACGATCCCGCTAACGGCAGTAATGTGGAGCTGCTTTTGTCTCTTCAAAAGGAGCATGATGAAACAGAAGCTCTTCTCGAAGAAGAGCTTAACGAATGGGAAAGGCTTAATATTAACAACTGATCACATTCCTTTATCGAAGGTATCTCTTATTGCCCTGATGAAATCAGCACTGTTAAGAACCGTCACATTCTCAAGGGATGTGATAAGTGCCAGATCCTTAGTCATCTTACCGGATTCTATAGTTGCAAGAGTTGCTCTCTCAAGCTTATCCGCATAATCAACAAGTTCTTTGATATCATCAAGCTCTCCCCTCTTACGAAGCGCACCTGTCCATGCGAAAATTGTGGCAACCGAATTGGTAGAAGTCTCTTCACCCTTAAGATGCTTGTAATAATGGCGCTGTACCGTACCATGCGCGGCTTCGTATTCATATACGCCGGAGGGTGATACAAGTACGGAAGTCATCATTGCGAGAGAACCGAAGGCACTTGATACCATGTCTGACATGACATCACCGTCATAATTCTTGCAGGCCCAGATAAAGCCTCCCTTGCTCTTCATAACGCGGGCTACCGCATCATCTATAAGTGTATAGAAATATTCTATTCCAAGCTCTTTGAATCTGTCCTTGAATTCGGCTTCATATATGCCGGCAAATATATCCTTGAATCTGTGATCATACTTCTTGGATATGGTATCCTTGGTTGCAAACCATATATCCTGCCTGGTATCACAGGCATACTTAAGACAGGCTCTTGCAAAGGATGTGATAGACTTCTCGGTATTATGCATACCCTGTATTATTCCGGGACCGTCGAATTCATGTATGGTCTCTCTTACCTCCTTGCCAAGCAGATCGGTATATACTATCTCAGCCTTACCGGGACCGGGAATCTCAAGCTCCACATTTTTATATACATCACCGTAGGCATGGCGGGCCAGAGTGATCGGCTTCTCCCAGTTACGCACACACGGCTCTATACCTTTAACTATGATAGGCGCTCTGAATACAGTGCCGTCAAGCATGGCTCTTATGGTTCCGTTAGGACTCTTCCACATCTTCTTAAGATTGTATTCTTCTACTCTTGCGGCATTGGGCGTGATGGTGGCGCACTTAACGGCCACACCGTACTTAAGAGTAGCATTGGCGCTGTCCACAGTAACCTGATCGTCCGTATCATTACGATTCTTAAGTCCGAGATCATAGTACTCCGTCTTAAGCTCCACATAAGGCAGAATGAGCTCAGTCCGTATCATCTGCCACAGTATCCTTGTCATCTCATCCCCATCCATCTCAACTAAAGGGGTGGTCATCTTAATCTTATCCATATTATCATTATCTCCAATCTAAACCTCAGGATAGCTTTCCTTAAGTCCGTTCTTCACAATATTCTTATATGCATTCTCAATATGCTTATTGGCCATCTTCTCTGCCTGATTCTCATCGCCCGACTTGATGGCTTCCATTATAAGCTTATGCTCTCCTGTAGATGCAAGTGAGCGCTTATTCTCGGAAAGCGTCTTGCGTCTGACTCTCTGTACATATTCATGATACTCTCTAAGCTGGTGCTCCAAGAGCTTGCTGCCGCATGCCTCATACAATATCTCATGGAAGCGGTTATCAAGGGTTGCTATCTGATCAAGATGACCCTTGGATGCATGAAATTCCGTAAGATATATATTCTCTTCCATCTCCGACATCTGCTCGTCGGTGATATTGGTGGTAGCCCATCTGGCCGCCAGCCCTTCAAGCTTGGAACGGATCATATATATATCCTTCACATCCTTGGCTGTAATGCCGGTAACATATGCTCCCTTATTGGGCACTATACGAATGAGTCCTTCCAGTTCAAGTTGACGGAAGGCTTCTCTTACCGGAGTCCTCGATACTCCAAGCTCCTCGCCTATGGCAAGCTCTCTCAGCTCGTCGTTATTCTTATACCTGCCCTCCAATATGTCACCGCGTATCTTATTATATACGCGACCTCTCAGACTGTATTTATCCGTTACTTCATCCTTGATATCCATAGTCTCCTCCATATACCCTGCAACATCTGTGTATCAGTCACGAAATCCCGTGCTTAAATATTATCTGATCTATGCTGTATCGTCAGATCATTTTGTGAACATCTCTCTGTTAAGCTCAGAGCACTTTTGGGTGATCACTTCTATAAGCTCGCTGTCCGTAAGAACCGTTACACGTCCGCCTTCATATTCCGCATCGACCCATTCCTTAACGGCTATTACCAAGGGATCATTCTTATCAAGCTTACTTTCGTCAGGCAGCTTATAATATGAGTTGATCCAGTGTGCTATGCCCGCAAGTCCCGATGTGTTGGATACCGCACACAGTACAGGACGATTAAGGAACTTCTCGGTATCGAAGATATTATATATCTCCTCATTCTTAAGCAGCCCGTCCGCATGCACTCCGGCTCTAGTGACATTGAAGTTCTTGCCGACAAAAGGAGTACGGGGAGGTATCTGATAGCCTATCTCCTTCTCATAATACTCCGCAAGCTCGGTTATGACTGTAGTATCCATACCGTTAAGATCGCCCTTAAGCTGCGCATATTCAAAAACCATGGCTTCAAGCGGAGTATTACCCGTTCTCTCACCGATACCAAAAAGTGATGTATTGACCGCTGAACAGCCATAGAGCCATGCGGTTGTGGAATTAACAACCGCTTTATAGAAGTCATTATGTCCATGCCATTCTATCAACTCACAGGGTACACCCGCATGAGTCCTTATCGCATATATGATACCCTGAACGGATCTTGGTATTACCGCACCGGGATAATTGACACCATAGCCCATGGTATCACAGGCTCTTATCTTAATGGGTATCTTATACTCATCCATAAGCTTCATAAGCTCTAAGCAGAAGGGAACAACATAGCCGTATATATCGGCTCTCGTGATATCCTCCAGATGGCATCTGACGCTTATTCCCTCTTCAAGACAGTCTCTTACCACGCTGAGATAGTGATCCATAGCCTGTCTTCTGTTCATCTTAAGCTTAAGGAAGATGTGATAATCAGAGCAGCTTACAAGTATACCCGTCTCCGGCATGCCAAGCTCCTTAACAAGCTTGAAATCCTCCTTGCTTGCTCTGATCCAGCTTGTGACCTCCGGGAACTTATAGCCTCTCTCCATACACTTAACGACAGCATCCCTGTCCTTCTTACTGTAAAGGAAGAACTCCGAAGCCCTGATCATGCCGTTGGGACCACCAAGCCTGTGCAGATAATCATATATTCTGACAATCTGCTCGGTAGAATACGGAGCTCTGGACTGCTGTCCGTCTCTGAATGTAGTATCGGTGATCCATATATCCTTAGGCATATGATGAGGAACGATCCTGTCATTAAAGGGTATCTTGGGAATCTCAGAATACGGGAACATATTCCGGAATACATTGGGCTTCTCAACATCGTCCAATATATACATATGCTCCTCTATCTGAAGCAGATTATTATTCTCATTCATTGTGACGGGCCTATTCTCAAAGCCTTTAAATTCGCTGTTCATCTGAATATATCATTCCTTTCCTGCACCTGCTTTGTGCCACACAATATATATCATTTTTATATCTCAAGGCAGCATATCAATGTATACAACCCACCCGATATAATACCGGATTGCACTTTAGATATTATTGTATACAATAATACGATATTTGTCAAATATAAAAGACGAGTCCCGAAGGACTCGCCTGTAATTACAATTTCAAGTCAGTTAAGACTTAAGATCAAAGCTTGGGACCTGCAGCAACAAGTGCCTTACCTGCATCATTGCCCTCATACTTCTTGAAGTTCTTGATGAATCTGTCAGCAAGATCCTTAGCCTTAGTCTCCCACTCTGAAGCATCTGCGTATGTATCACGAGGATCAAGGATACCTGTATCTACGCCGGGAAGCTCTGTAGGAACCTCGAAGTCGAAGATCGGGATCTTCTTGGTAGGAGCCTTATTAACATCTCCGTTAAGGATAGCATCGATGATACCTCTTGTATCCTTGATAGAGATTCTCTTACCTGTTCCGTTCCAGCCTGTATTAACAAGATAAGCCTTAGCGCCGCTCTTCTGCATCTTCTTAACAAGCTCTTCACCGTACTTGGTAGGATGAAGCTCAAGGAATGCCTGGCCGAAGCAAGCTGAGAATGTAGGTGTAGGCTCTGTGATGCCTCTCTCTGTACCTGCAAGCTTAGCTGTGAAGCCTGAAAGGAAGTAATACTGTGTCTGCTCAGGTGTAAGTATAGATACGGGAGGAAGTACTCCGAACGCATCGGCTGACAGGAATATTACATTCTGTGCAGCAGGACCTGATGATGTAGGATTAACGTTAAGAACGATATTCTTAATGTGATCGATAGGATAAGATACACGAGTATTCTCTGTTACGCTCTTATCATCAAAGTCGATCTTGCCGTTTGCATCAACTGTAACGTTCTCAAGAAGAGCATTTCTCTTGATAGCGTTGTAGATGTCAGGCTCTGAATCCTTATCAAGGCCGATAACCTTAGCATAGCAGCCGCCCTCGAAGTTGAATACTCCGTTGTCGTCCCAGCCGTGCTCGTCATCACCGATGAGGAGTCTCTTAGGATCTGTTGAAAGAGTGGTCTTACCTGTTCCTGAAAGACCAAAGAAGATTGCGGTGTTCTCACCGTTCATATCTGTGTTAGCTGAGCAGTGCATGGAAGCGAAGCCCTTAAGAGGAAGGAAATAGTTCATCATTGAGAACATACCTTTCTCCATCTCTCCGCCGTACCATGTGTTCAATATATCCTGCTCACGGCTTGTTATGTTATAGAGAACAGCTGTCTCTGAATTAAGACCGAGTTCCTTGTAATTTTCAACTTTAGCCTTGGATGCTGTATATACTACAAAGTTAGGCTCAAATGAAGCTTCTTCCTCAGCGGTGGGCTTG